>Ga0206127_1000048_pt1 | contig 134801 bp, 138 predicted proteins | sample Helgoland_Spring_6_FD_148646 | JGI IMG/M metagenome (GOLD analysis project Ga0206127, IMG submission 148646) | Pelagic subsurface seawater microbial communities from Kabeltonne, Helgoland, North Sea - Helgoland_Spring_Bloom_20160419_1 | ecosystem: Environmental > Aquatic > Marine > Epipelagic ...
CCCGCACAGCGCGCACATCGACGCGGCGGTTCTCCATCCACAACTGATTATCGGCGGAAATCTCGACAACAATACTGACCGAGTCATTCGGGTCCTGAGGCTGGTTGTCATCAGGTCGATTAATCTCAATACCCGCCTCCTTCAAAAACGAGGCAACAACAATGAAGAAGATCAGCATAATAAACACGACATCAAGCATGGGTGTCAGATCAATTTCTGCACCCTCTTCAGCTTGTGGTTTTCCAATTTTTCTCACTTAAAAATCCTCAACTGGCCACTCAGTGGTCTGATGTCAATTGGTCTTCAAGAAGCTGCTGCTCGCGTAACGCCATCCGTTGGAGCTGCGTATTGGCAAACAAACCTGAAAGCGCGGCGACCATACCCGCCATCGTCGGAATGGTTGAGCGCTCTACGCCTCCCGCCATCGACTTGGCGTCGCCACCACCGGTGACCGCCATCACGTTAAAGACTTCGATCATTCCCGTGACGGTGCCCAACAGACCCAGCAACGGGCAGAGGGCAACACAGGTCGCGATTAGCGCCATGTTGTCGTTAATAACGCTGCGGCTTTCCGAGAGTAGCTTTGAACGGATTTGCTTCGCGTTCCAAGACTTGCGCTCTGCTCTATCTTCCCAGGCATCAACAGCGGTCAGTCGATCTGACTTCCAGCCTCCACCCAAAAAATAAATGAAGCGCTCGACAATCAGTGTCCACATGAAGAAAACGAGGGTAGCAATGATCCAGAGAACATTGCCGCCTTTGTCCATAAACGCCATGATGGTATCGAGCAGTTCTGCCATTGGCTGTTACTCCGTCCGATTTACCGACTAATTACCCGCAGCCTCAGCACGCTCAGCAACGATGCCCGTCGCCTGCTCGTTGAGAATGTGCATGATCTTCTGAGCCCGACCATTGACAACGGTGTGCAGCAGTACGGTTGGAATCGCAACCAAAAGACCCAGAACCGTGGTGATCAGTGCGCTCGAGATACCGCCGGCCATCGCCTTAGGATCACCTGCGCCAAAGATCGTGATGGCCTGGAAGGTAATAATCATACCCGTGACCGTTCCGAGTAGGCCCATGAGCGGTGCAACCGCTGCGATAATTTTCAGCAGAGTCAAACCGGATTCTAGCTTAGGCGTCTCACGAAGTACCGCTTCCGCCATCTTCAGCTCAAGCGTCTCCGTATCAATGTTTGGATTTTCTTGGCTGACCAGAAGCACACGACCCAGCGGATTATTTGCTTTCGCTTCGCCTGACTTAAGCTGGCTGTTCACCGCCGCACCCATCATCGTTAGCATGATGACGCGAACAATGGCCAACAGGAAGGCAAAAGCGCCCACGGTAGTAATTGCATAACCGACGTAACCACCTTGATGCCACCGCTCTTCGAGCGTTGGCGTGTCAATGATTGCCGCAAGGAATGAGCCGCCAGTGGGGCCTGTAGGGTCGATGCCGAACGCACTGAGTCCGCCAGTTGCATCAGCAAGGGCTGCTGCGTCGGCAACGGAGCTACCGCCAGGCTGGCGTGGTAGTTCAGCAAGTTTGTCATTCCCGTAGGACAGGTAGTTGCCGTTCACATCGACGATGTTAAACGCGCCAACACGCACCACGTCGCGGCTGGCGATTTCACCCGAGGGTGTTGCAACGTCAGCAGTGAAACGAGAAACAACGCCCTGCTGCGTTATTTCGTTAAGCAGCTCGTACCACACGCGCTCAATCTCTTCGATTTGAGGCAGCTGATCGGAGCCGGTCATCTTCGCAATGAGGTCCTTCAAAAAGCCTTCGCGGTTCGGATACTCTGAACTGACGAGTGACACCTCAATATTTGACGCTAGATCGCCAGAGGCCGCGGTCAAGTGCCCAAATAACTCACCAAGCGTACCTAAACGCTCCTTAAGCTTCTCCTGCTTCGCGGCAATCAGTAACTCGTTATCTTCAAACTTCTTCTCAAGGCGCGCCGATCGTCGCTCTTCTGCAGTGCGCTCTCGCTCTGCACGATTAAGCTCGGACTGCTGATTTGACTTATCTTGAGAAAATCGCTGTTCGCGAGCACGGTTTTCACCATCGGCCCGCGATCGGCCCTGCTTGACCAGATCAAGAAGGTCGCTCATGTTCTGCGCGGCCACTTCCTGCGGAGTAGGACCTGCCGGAACTTCGGGAGCGGCTGCGTCGTCTTGCGCGACTGCAATGCTTGCGAACAAACCTGCAATGACAAAGGTCGTTGCTTTCAAAAACTTAGCATTCATCTTAGTTAGCCTCCGGAGCTGCGATAGGCATGTTCAAAAGTTCAATCGTTGCCTGCTTTTTGGCAATGCGGACGGCCTTACGAACGGCCGCAGAGTAATCTGCTGAAGATAATGTTTCCCAAGCACGCGATTCGTTGTCCCATGCGCGCGTTTCTGCACCGTCGGTGGTCTGAGCAACCAACGCGACACGTCCAATGCGGAGCATATCCACTTCACGCTCGGCGCCATCAACTGCGATGGTGTCTGAGTACGCTTCGATACCGCGACCGTACTGAAGCTCAATGGAGTACAGCTCTAGAATTTGGCGAAACGCCTCAGCAGAGGTCACGTCCGAGCGATCTAAATTGGCGCGCACGGCTTCAATGTTGCCCTTGCGTGTCGACAGGTCAAATGGCATGTCCAGGTCAATGAACTGATCCAAGCCATCGAGCATTCGCGTCACTAGCGGCGGAATTTGACGCTGAATAATCGCCGCATCTGAAATGGACTGATCGATGTCGCTAATACGACGCTCTTGATTCGCAATTTGGCGATCCAAGCGGGCGTTGTAGACCCGAAGACCTTCAACCTGCTTCATCACGGTTTTGTAATCGGCCAGTAGGTCGCGTGTCTCGTCCGCTAAGCGATCGATCTTGCCCTGCGACGTAACTGCGGCTTTGGTGCGGTCAATTCCAACCTGCATAATATCTTCGAGTGAGTCAGCTTTGGCATAAGCTGCACCACCCACGAAACTGGCTACGATAGTCGCAACGCCAACAAGAGTTTTAATCCGAGTGTTAGTCATGGGATTCGTATTTCCTCACGCAAAAGAGTCCGTGGTCCACAAGTGGTCCGTTTTTCGTCGGTACGGTTTAAGTCCGGCCGCAGATCTTTTTATAGACTTAGGATCAACGGGACTGAAACTTTATAGCGTAGAATGTTGCAGTGCAACGCCTCTAGAAAGTTAATCCGACTTAATTCGATAAATATTGAGCCTATTCCGGGTTTTCGAGCCGCATAACGGAAAAGTCATGGCTATTGCGCTCACCAGCGGGGACCTGCTCTCGAGCAACCTCTCGCCAGCTCGCGATTGCGTCGAGATCGAAAAAGGCATCGCCGTCGACCTGCCCATGGACCCGAGTAACAAACGCTCGTGAGGCAAAGGGCAATGCTTGGCGATAAACCTCCGCACCACCAATGACCATGACGCTGTCAGCACCGTCAATAAAAGCCTGACCCTCTGCAAGATCAATAGCCTGCTCTATCGATGATGCAACAGACACACCATGGGCCGTCCAAGACGGGTCGCGCGTTAAAATAATATTAAGGCGCCCCGGCAGCGGCCGACCGATCGACTCAAACGTTTTACGCCCCATCACAATCGGGCGACCCATGGTCGTGCGCTTAAAGTGCTGAAGATCGTCGGGAAGGTCCCAAGGCAACGCATTGCCGCGCCCAATGACACCGTTATCCGCGACGGCCACAACAATGGAGACCGGTAATGAGTCAGACTCTCTCATGGCTACACTGCCACAGGGGCCGAAATATTGGGTTCGGGGTCGTATCCAACAAGCTCAAAATCTTCAAAGCAGTAATCGTAGATGCTTTCTGGCTTGCGGAGGATGCGAAGACTTGGCCGCTCCTTGGGATGCCGCAAAAGCTGAGTCTCCACTTGCTCGGCATGGTTGCTGTAAAGGTGGCAGTCGCCCATGGTAACGATCACTTCGCCCGGCTCAAGGCCCACTTGCTGGCACAACATATGAACCAGGAGCGAGACCGAAGCAATATTAAACGGCAAGCCTAAAAACGCGTCGCTTGAGCGAATGTAGAGCATCGCTGAAAGACGGCCGTTAGCAACATAGAACTGGTAGAGCAAATGGCACGGCGGCAAGGCCATGCGGCCCGCCTCTACATTTTCCTGGGGCGACAGGCCCTCATCCGGCAGATACTCAACGTTCCAGGCGTGGAAAAGAATGCGTCGACTCTCAGGACGACTCCTGAGGCACTCAAGCACGTAATCAATTTGATTAATCTCGCCACCGTCTCGGGTTGGCCACTTGACCCACTGAGCGCCGTAGAGAGGGCCCAAATCACCCGCGTCAGTCGCCCATTCGTCCCAAATAGAAACCCCATTTTCACGCAACCACTGGGTGTTGGTGTCGCCACTTAAAAACCAGATCAACTCATTGACGACACTTTTAAAGTGCACTTTCTTCGTCGTTAAGACAGGAAAACCGTCGTTCAAGTCAAAGCGTAACTGGCGGCCAAATACTGACCGCGTGCCTGTGCCGGTCCTGTCACCTCGGTCCACTCCCGTGTCCCGAATATCGCGCAAAAGATCCAAATACTGCTGCATGCAAAACGTCCTATTTTTTCGCGTCGCGGCGATACGCCCAAATCATAATAGCGGCACCGATAGCAATCATCGGCAGGGACAATAATTGTCCACGCGTCATCCAGCCCAATGCATCAAAACCGATGTGTGCATCTGGCTCGCGGAAAAACTCTGCGAATGATCGAAACAGGCCGTAACCCAAAAGAAAAAGGCCCGCCGCTGACCAATGAGGACGCGGCGACCGTGTGTACCAAAATAACACGAAGAAAAGGAGTATCCCTTCCATCGCGAACTGATATAGCTGAGACGGATGTCGGGCCAATCCCAAAGGATCTCCAGGGAAAACCATTGCCCAGGGCACATCCGCTGGCCGCCCCCAGAGCTCTTGGTTGATAAAGTTCCCAATACGGCCCAGCGCCAAACCCACCGGTGCTAAAGGTGCAATAAAGTCGACGAGCGCTCCAAACTCAATTTTCTGGTGCCGAGAGAACAACCACATAGCAATGACGACGCCCAAAAAACCGCCGTGGAACGCCATACCACCTTCCCACAAACGAAACACTCTCAAGGGATCGTCCCATAGCGAGCCCGCGCCATAAAACAGGGCGTAACCAATTCGTCCACCCGCCACAATACCCAGGGCTGCGTAAAAAATTAAATCGTCAATTTGCTCCTCGGAGACCGGCGACTGCGCCAACTGCGCACGCCGCTTGCCTAGCCACCACGCAAAGATCAAGCCCCCGACGTACGTCAGTCCGTACCAATAAATTGAAATCGGCCCCAGCGAAAGCGCAACAGGATCGATTTGGGGGTAATGAATCATCGCTTCCTTAACTCAAATAGAGACATTGATCAGTTTGCTTCACGCTCGAGCACATACCATTAGGGAAAAGACCACACACCTTCAGCGTTTCCGACGACGACGTCTCGTATTGGCCTTTGGTAAATTAAAGCCCACCAGCTCCGACAGTGCAGAACGATAGACTTGCTGCTTAAAATCCACGACTGAGGAAATGGGATACCAGTAGCTCACCCACTGCCAGTCACGGAACTCGGGCTTTTTGTCGATATCCAGCCGCACCGCGTCGTCCGGCGCGTCCAGACGCAATAAAAACCACTTCTGTTTCTGGCCAATACAAATCGGTGATTCATTTTTTCTGACGTACTTCGCGGGGAGCCGATAACGGAGCCAGCCCTTCGTCACGCCTAAGACGGTGACGTGTTCGGGTAACAGACCAATTTCCTCTCGAAGCTCTCTAAACATCGCCTCTTGCGGGTCTTCGTTCGAATCAATGCCGCCTTGCGGGAACTGCCAAGAGTCCTTGCCTTTGACTCGCTTTCCCCACAGCACCTGACCATCACGGTTTGTCACGACAATCCCAACGTTAGGCCTAAAACCAGCCTCGTCGATGACGCGGTCTTTGTCTACTGTACTCACACCCATCCTTTCGCGATGCGCGTCTGCACATCTATACTAGAATCTCAATAAGCCGTAGTGTCCCACATCGCGGGCCACCATGCTCACAACGAATGATAAACAACTCAAAGGTAAGGCTTAGTCATGGGGCTTGCGCTGTTTGATCTAGACAACACACTGATTGCCGGAGACTCAGATCATTTGTGGGGAGACTTTCTCGTCAACCAAGGCCTGGTGGATCCACAAACACACAAAGCGCTGAACGCGCTGTTTTACCGACAGTACCAGGAAGGGCAACTCGACATTGACGAGTATTTGTCCTTCGCTCTCGGCCCAATGGCGGGAATGACGCCCGAGTCGCTTAGCGCACTGCACCGTATATTTGTGAAAGAACACATCGAGCCGATTTTACTCGACCGCGCTTTTGATCTGATTCAGGAGCATCGTATTAACGGCGATACGATCGTCATTATTACGGCTACAAACACGCTGGTGACGCGCCCTATCGCAGATAGATTAGGCGTGGAACACCTCATTGGTTGCGAAGCAGAAATCAAAAACGGGCATTTTACAGGCAAACCGAGCGGCACACCGTCATTTGCCGAGGGCAAAGTGATCCGAATAAAGGACTGGTGCGAGACGCAGGGCCAATCGATGGAAGGCGCTGTGTTTTACTCCGACTCGCACAATGACTTGCCTCTGCTTCAAGCGGTGTATAAACCTGTCGCTGTTGACCCCGATGACCGATTGAAGCGCGAAGCACTGCGAAACGGCTGGGACATTATCTCTTTACGAGATTAGTCCTCATCATCACAGAACGCTTCATACTCTTCTGCAGACATCAATGCCTCGAGTTCGCTGAGGTCATCGACTCGGAGCTTGAAAAACCATCCATCATTGAAGGCATCTGAATTCACTGTCTCGGGAGAATCTTCAAGCGCTTCATTAGCGGCCAGTACTTCGCCACTGATGGGCGCGTAAATATCCGATGCGGCTTTGACGGACTCAACTACGCCCGCCTGATCACCCGCAGCAATCTGATCACCAACCTCGGGCATCTCTACAAACACCACGTCGCCCAGAGCATCCTGCGCATGCTCGGTGATGCCTATGGTAACGGTTCCGTCCTCTTCGCGGCGCACCCACTCATGAGTCTTTGCGTAGTAAAGTTCAGATGGGGCCTGGCTCATCAATCAATCCTCAATATGACGGTGTAGAAAGGGTAGTGTCTGCCAGCGCATCTGGCAATTACTGCAACGACAATTCAACTGTAAATACTGCATCACTGTAGGTCGCAATGCGACTCAGAAACTACCCACCAACGGCTTGCTGGATAAACCATTTTTTGACTCGAGGAAGCGCATTCACAGAGTTCAGACCCATGTTGCGAAGCATCGTCATCGCGGTATCAGTCGAGCCGAAACCCCACTTAAACGCCTGCATTGCGGCCATCATGCTCAAATTATCGCCTTTACGCTGACGCTCGTAGCGGCTCAATACCTGTGATGCACCCCAGTCGGCGCCCCGTTCGTAGGCACGGCAAATCTCCCCGCCCAGCACACGAGCGTCTGACAAGCCCAGATTGATTCCCTGACCTGCCAGCGGGTGGATTGAATGCGCCGCATCACCCACCAGAACAAAACGGTGACTGAAATAATTCACAGCGTGGCATTGCACCAACGGAAAGGCTTGGCGATCACTCACGGCCGTTACCCGAGGACCGCGCCCTGACAACGCGGCATTGAGCCCTTGGATAAACGCCTCGTCGTCGGCATCAATCCACTTTTGACTCACTGTCTCATCGAGTGACCAGACAATTGAGCACAGGTTTTGGTCCGCAAGCGGCAAAAGAGCGAGCGGACCTGAGGGTAGAAATGCCTGCCAACAGGTCGCCGCGTGATCAGGCTCAACGCTGACAGTCGCCACAATCGCTTGCTGCTGATAGGACCATGTCCGGGTTCGCATGGCGGCAAAATCGCGACTTTTCGATCGACCGCCGTCGGCGCCAATCGTAAGAGAGGCAACCACTTCGTCACCCGACGAGGTCACCATTTCCGCACCCTCGCTATGCGTTGAAAGCGCATCAAGCCGGGTGTCCCAAAACACCTGAATATTGGGTACTAACGCCGCACGCCGCTTCAGCGCATCGACGGTGACCGACGACTCAACAATGCTTCCGAGCTCTCTCAGTCTTAACTCTTCGGCGGTAAATTGAACACAGCCCGTGCCCTCGGCATCCCAGACACACATGTCGGTATAAGCGCCGACGCGCTGAGTCGCATGGATGCTCTGCCAAACCTCCAGCGACTCTAAAAACTTGATCGATGCGGGTGTTAACGCCGTTACTCGGCGACTCCACGCATTTAACGCTCGCTCTTCAGACGGCTCGTTTGGCTCTTTCTGCGCATCAAAAATGGCTATACGCAAGCCCGTGGGTGCGATTGCCAGCGCAGTGGCTAGCCCTACGACACCAGCTCCAATTATGGCAATGTCGACGTCCTGACGCGCCATGACTACCGTCTCCCCATCCCAAACTCGGCAACACGGCGCTTCACGGGCTGGGCCATGTCCAGTAGCGACAACGCAGCACTGCCAAACCCATCAATAAGCGGTGATGGCGTATCAAATAATTGAGAAAGAAGCGTCGTCGCAGAAATCGTTTGTTCATGGTCAGACGCGCTGTCGAGCGCGAAGCTGCTCAGTCTTTTCAGCGAACCGAACGGTGCATCGCAGGACATTTCACGGTGAATAAGTCCGTCTAAGCGATGGATATCTCTCACAGAGAGATTAAAGCCCTGACCCGCCACGGGATGAACTGTATGCGCCGCATTACCCAGTAAAATACAGCGATGACGGACCGTCTCTCGACTAATAACCACGCTAAGTGGCCAACCCGCACGCTGCCCAATCTTCGTTGCCTTACCGACTCGCCAACCGATCATTGACTGTAATTCCGACATGAAATCACGGTCGTTTAATCGCAACAGTCGTGCTTGCGTGTCTTGATGAGCACACCAGATCACATTGTAGCGCGGCCTTGAAGATCCACTGCTTGGCAAAGGTAGAAATGCCAAGGGGCCCTGGTGTGTGAAACGTTCATAAGCCACCGCGCGGTCCTCACCGTCTGTTTCGCAATTAAAGGCGATCGCGTATTGCACAGCGGCCCGTCGATGCACGCCAATACCCAACGACTGACGGAGTGCCGACTCTGCACCGTCAGCAATGATCACAAGGTCCGCTTTAATTTCCCGACCGTCATCAAGCACCAGCTCTGGGCGGCTCACGGTAGCGGAAAAATCAACCACTTCCCGGCCTTCAATGACGTCAACCTCTGCCCGCTTGCAGCGATCAAGCAGTGAGGCCTGAAGGAGCGCATTTTCAATCACCCAACCCATCGGTTCGCCCTGAAAAACGTCATCGCTCAGTAGGGCGCTGCCAAAGCGTGATTGACGCGAGACATGAATATCGTTGATCGCCTTTGCAGAAGGCTCAAGATCAGGCCAAAAACCCCAGGACGCTAGGCGCTCTTTCGAGCTTCGGCTCAGCGCTGTAGCACGAGTGTCGAGCGAATCTTGAGGCGCCTTTGGAAACGCGCGCTCGATAAGGCTGACCTGCAATTGACCGTTTAGCCGCTCGCCAACCCGTGACGCCAACAAGAGTCCCGCAAGACCCCCGCCGACAATGACAAGGTGGGGCTGATCGGTCACTACACAGCGGCCATTAGCGCTTCAATGTCATCCGCGTCTTTGGGGACACCTGATGTCAGGACATGGCAGCCGCCCTGGGTCACCAAGACGTCGTCTTCGATTCGAACACCGATTCCGCGCCACTTGGGGTCAACATTGTTGTTGTCTTGCGCCACGTAGATCCCAGGCTCAATGGTGAGGACCATGCCGGGCTCAAGCGGCCGCCACTTTCCGTCGATCCGATATTCGCCAACATCGTGAACATCAAGACCCAACCAGTGACCCGCACGATGCATATAGAAGTCGGTGTACGCGCCCGCGTCAATCAACTCCTCAACATCACCGCTCAAAAGACCTAACTCAACCAAACCCTCGGTGATGACCTGCACCGTCACGTCGTGAGGCCGATTCCATTTTGCCCCAGGCTTAGTCGCTGCAATGGCCGCACGTTGAGACTTCAAGACCACGTTGTAGATAGCACGCTGCTCCTCACTGAAACGACCGCTCACGGGGAACGTCCGGGTAATGTCTGCCGCGTAGCCTTGATACTCACAGCCGGCATCGATCAGAACAAGGTCACCGTCCACCATTTTCGCATCGTTGTCGGTGTAATGTAGGCAACAGGCATTTTTCCCACTGCCGACAATAGAGTTGTAGGCAACGAAACGCGCACCATGTTCGGCAAAATCATGCTGTATCGCTGATTCGAGGTGATACTCGTATCGTCCGGGACTGCATTCACGCATGGCTCTGCAATGTGCTTGAGCGCTGATGTCTGCGGCACGCTGCATCAGTCGCATTTCGGCGTCCGATTTAATCAAGCGGTGCTCATGAAGCAAAAAGGCGAGGTCGGAAATATCACCAGGGGGCTTTGCGCCGGTTCGTACTTTAGCGCGAATTTGGTTGACCCACCCTAGGACCCGTCGATCAAAACCATCGTCGTGTCCCATGGAATAATAAATCGTTGAGCGCCCCTCAATAAGACCCGGAGCAATGTCATCGATGTCGCCAACCGGATAAGCGTCATTCATCCCAAAGTTCGCCACCACACCTTCAGCCCCTTGCCGATACCCATCCCAAAGTTCGCGTTCAGGATCGCGGTCTCGGCAAAACATCAACACTTGGCCCTGCCGTCTGCCCGGCAGCAAGACGAGTACCGCGTCGGGTTCCAGAAATCCGGTCAAGTAAAGAAAGTCGCTGTTCTGCCGAAACGGGTAATCGGTATCTCTGCTTCGTGTCACTTCTTTCGCAGCAGGAATAATGGCGACGCTATTGGGCATCATCTCTGACATCAACCGCTTTCTTCTCGCGGCATATTCTGACTTACTTATTTTCAAGACTCGGACTCCCTATTATTTATCGCATCTTGCACAATACTGACGGCGGCTAAGCGGACGTAGTCTAACAATTCTTCGAGCTCCCGCTCTGCTTCCTCAGTCTCTACTTGATCAGACTCTACCTGAGCGATAGCAGCAAAGTCTTTTAGCACATCGGCCACTTCAGACTGAATAGCCACACCGGTTGCGTTACGCACCGTCATTCCTTCAGTAAAGCCCGATATAAAACCTGTCACCCAGTTTGAGAAAGACCTGAGCCGCTGCTCAATAGGGTCATCATCATCCGGGATCAGCAATCTAAACGCATAGTCGGTATCAACGATGGCCGACATTGTGGATAAGTTCAGGCGAGACACCATTTCTACTAGTTCTCCTTGCAGTTGCACCCCTACGGCTTTCTCAACCGACACGAGCGTCTGCTCTAGATGGTGTCTGTCATCGGGGTCAAACCCTGCACCCATCAGACCGACTAAAGCCCCGTGCAATTCAGACGGATTTAGTGTCTGTCCTGCATTAAATAATTGATCGGCTATTTCTTCCCATTCAGGCATTTCCTCGAAGGCGCCCAGCAAGTCCAGCATGATTATTTCGCTTCTATTGGCCTGTGCGTTATCAAGCATCCAGGCGTGTCTTTGATTGACCCTTATGGGCCGCTTACCTATAGTGAAGCCGAATCAGGAAGAGGGTGCAATCTAAGTGTCAGATAAGCTTGTTAAAACACTTGAATCTAAAGTGGGTGACCTTATCGACCTCAGCACCGAACTGAAGTTAGAAAACCAAGCCCTCAAAAAACGCCTGACTGACCTTCAGCATGAAAAACGCGAGTTGCTCGAACGGCAGAGGAAGTCAGGCGATTATATCGAACGGTCAATCAGCCGACTCAAAGCGCTGGAGAGTAACCAATAATGCGCCAGCACACGGTGAGCATCGATATATTAGACAAGAGTTATCAAGTCGCTTGTGAACCGGAACAAGAACAAGAACTGCAGCAAGCCGCGCGCGATCTCGATGATCAGATGCGCGCCATTCGATCGACCGGCAAGGTCATCGGGCTCGAGCGAGTGGCCATTATGGCTGCTCTTAATCTCAGTCATCAGGTGCTGCTGCTTCAATCAGGTGTGCAGCTCGATGATTCCCAAGAGGAACAGATTAAGGGCATGACCAGTCGCATTGATGAGGCTTTATTTCAGCTGCGACAATTCGAAATTTCTTAATCCACACGCCCAGAGTCGGCTATACTTCATCCTGACCTGGTGTATTTGCTAGACCGTCAGTCCTCGAGCCGATAAAGCACCACCCGGAGATGTCCACCTCTGCTGTTGTGCAAGCCCGGCGCGACCGGGACGCCTGATGCAGAATGGGGATCACCACCTTGAACCGCTACGGTTCAAGGGCGACACCGTCGGCGGTACTCTGGGTCAGACCTTTTTTTTGAGACGTTTCACACCATGCTGGAACTGAAAACTGCGATCCGTGCCAAGATTCTTGAGGAGCGCCGAACGCTGTCAGCTCAAGCTCGGCGAGAGAAAAGCGAGATTATTCTCGATACCCTTCAAGCCTGGGCGCCATTTTCAACCGCGTCCACCATCGCAACATACATTCCACTCAAAACAGAGGTCGACGTTTCACCCCTGTTGGAACGCGCAGGACATGCACGCCGATTCGTTGCTCCACGAACCCTGGCGGACTTCCAAATGAGTTTTCATGAGCTTAGCCAAGACACCCCTCTGCTAACCGGCTCGGGGAACGTCATGCAACCACCGGACTCCGCCCCTGAACGACCACTTGAGGAAATTGATCTGTTTTTGGTGCCGCTCGCTGCCTGTGACGGCCAGGGCAACCGCTTGGGCTTTGGCAAGGGCTACTACGATCGCGCACTCACGTCAGCGCTCGGGTTCAAGCTGGGCATCGGTTTCGGGTGTCAGTTAGTAGAGAGTGTGCCGGTGGATCACTACGACGTCAGGCTCGACGGCTTTCTCAGTGAAGAAGGTCTGCTCTTTTTTTAAAGTTTTGGGGTGGCCTTACCCACCGCAATAGGCGCTCGCGTCAGTCTAACTCTTGGGACCAGACCTGACCTGAGTTGTCTGTAGCGTCACCCTCGCGTGCGGTTAACGCACTTGCCGTAATAACAACCACAAACCCCATTAACAGGGCCGTAAATAGCCCCGGCTTTCTATTCCCCACAACGCCCCCAGCGAGTTCTTTCGCTCATTCCCCGCTAAAGATGGCGAGTTGCCACCATCATAATGGTAATTTTTCACAAATCAATCGGCTTTAAATATTCACGATACGCAGGATTTTCTGATTCTTCCCAATATCTGAAGCCAATGCCATTCAATGTTGCAATCAAACGCGTACCAAAGCCCTCCTCTCCGGTAAAACCAACCAAGATTCGCCCATAAGCGGCGCCGTGATTACGGTAGTGGAACATCGAAATATTGAACTCCGACCCCAACGCGTCAAGAAACGTCATGAGGGCGCCGGGCCGCTCGGGGAATTCAACGCGAAACACCTGCTCCTTGGACCCAGTGGCGATCAACTGACCACCAATCATATGCCGTACATGAAGCTTCGCCATTTCGTTGTCAGTCAAGTCCACGACGCTGTAGCCACGATGCTCAAGATTTCCAGTTAAGTCAGTGACATCCTGACTTTGCGGTACGACGGTAAGACCAACAAAGACGCGAGCATCTGTATTGCTGCCCGCTCGATAATTGAACTCTGTGATATTGCGTTTACCGATCGTCCGACAGAAGGCTCTAAACGCACCCGGCTCTTCGGGGATCGTGACGCTCAAAACAGCTTCGCGTCGCTCACCAATATCAGTTCGCTCAGAAATGTAGCGCAGCCGGTCAAAATTAGTATTGGCGCCGCTAAGGACAGCAACGACCCGTTTTCCTGTTAGGTCATGCTCGGCCAAGTAGGTCTTCATACCCGCGATCGCAAGCGCGCCAGCCGGCTCAGCAATTGCGCGAGTGTCTTCAAAGATATCTTTAACTGCGGCGCACATCTCATCGGTACTTGCAGTAATGATGTCATCCACGTATTGCTCAATAACGCGATGCGTCTCTTTCCCCACCCTTGCAACGGCGCAGCCATCGGCAAACAACCCCACCGAATCCAAGGTCACACGCTCACTATTTTGACGCGCGGCTAGCGCACAAGCCGCATCCGCAGGCTCAACACCAATGACAGTAACCTCGGGCCAGACGTGTTTGAGAAACACCGCCATGCCCGACAAAAGACCGCCGCCTCCGCAGGGAATAAATACATAATCCGCAGGGCTTGGTAATTGACGAGAGACCTCAAGACCCACCGTGCCTTGACCCGCAATGACATCGGGGTCGTCAAAGGGGTGAAGATAGGTCGCACCGCGTTCCACCACAAGCCGACTGGCGAATTCAGAGGCTTGGTCAAAGGCGTCACCCTGAAGCACCACATTGGCGCCTCGTCGCTTAACGGCATCGACCTTTATAGAGGGCGTGGTGACGGGCATGACAATCGTGGCGTCCACACCCAGTTTTTGAGCAGCGAGCGCAACGCCCTGTGCATGATTACCGGCCGAAGCCGCAACAACACCACGTGCGCGCTCTTCTTCCGTTAACGATGACATTTTGTTGTAGGCGCCACGGCATTTAAAACTAAAAATAGGCTGCAAGTCTTCGCGCTTGAGGTGTACGTCACAGCCCAAACGCTCTGAGAGCGAGGGCGCGTGTGTCAGTGGCGTCTTAGTAGCCACATCGTACACATTGGCGTTCAAGATTTTGTCTACGTAAGGATCTGTCATCGTCCAGTGCATCGGAAAAAACTGGAGTTTACGCGATTATGTCAGTCATCGCCGCCACCGATCTTATATCCGCGGGCTAAAGAGTCCCCGCACTGTAGCGTTCTTGCATTTCCGCGAGCGACAGGGGCTTAAGCTGAGACGCATGCCCGGCACAACCGAAGGCTTCGTACCTCGCAATGCATATATCGCGCATGGCAACCAAACTCTCATTAAAGTATTTCCGAGGGTCAAACTCTGCCGGGTTTTCAGCGAGAAATCGACGTATAGCACCGGTGGAGGCGAGCCGAAGGTCGGTATCAATGTTGATCTTACGCACACCGTGTTTAATACCCTCCACCACTTGTTCAACCGGTACGCCATACGTTTCCGGGATTTCACCACCGAATTTATTAATAATGTGTAACCAGTCCTGCGGCACGGCTGACGACCCGTGCATGACCAGGTGCGTCTCAGGGATATTGGCATGAATCGCTTTAATGCGATCAATCGCCAGAATATCGCCAGTCGGTGGGCGCGTGAACTTGTAGGCCCCGTGACTTGTTCCACAGGCGATGGCGAGCGCGTCGACACCGGTGTCTGCAACAAATTGCTTGGCCTCGTCCGGATCAGTGAGCATCTGTTCGTGCGTCAATTTGCCCGCGGCACCCACACCGTCTTCCTCTCCGGCCTCTCCAGTCTCGAGCGATCCCAGACACCCTAATTCGCCCTCGACCGACACGCCACAGGCATGAGACATGTCCACTACCTGTGCGGTCACTCGCGCGTTGTAGTCATAATCCATTGGTGTCTTGCCGTCGCTACCCAGCGACCCGTCCATCATGACCGACGTGAACCCTAATTGGATCGATCGCTGGCACACTGCTGGCGATGTTCCGTGGTCTTGATGCACAACAATAGGTATGTCAGGAAACTCCGTTGCAGCCGCTTCCATCAGCGCACGAAGAAAAGGAGCGCCGGCGTACTTCCTTGCACCCGCGCTGGCTTGCATGATTACAGGTGCGTCGCAATGTGCGGCGGCTTCCATAATGGCGCGTGTCTGCTCTAAATTATTGACGTTGAAGGCTGGAACACCAAACTGGTGTTCAGCGGCGTAATCGAGTAACTGCCTCATGCTGACTAGGGCCATATCTTTCTCCTCTTATGCACGACTCACTGATCGTGGTGCTCCGCTAAAATCGCCACGGCGGGAAGTTCTTTCCCTTCGACAAACTCCAAAAAAGCGCCACCACCGGTTGAAATGTACGACACACGATCTGCAATATCGAACTGATCAATCGCCGCTAATGTATCGCCACCGCCGGCCAGTGAAAAGCCATCACTTTCCGCAATGGCGTTCGCCAAGGCCTCTGTGCCACTTGCAAATGCTGGAAATTCAAAAACGCCTACCGGACCATTCCACAAGATAGTTCCCGCCGCTAAGAGCACCTGACTGAGTCGCTCTTGTGACAGCGGACCGACGTCTAAAATCATGTCATCGTCATCCACATCGGCAGCAAGCTTCACTGTTGCCTGCGCCTCTTCACTAAATGCCTTCGCAACAACTACATCCAGCGGCAGAGGAATTTGAGTTTTCGCCATCAGCTTCTTGGCGATCGGAATCAGGTCCGGCTCGTAAAGTGATCGACCGACCGGGTATCCAGCGGCCGCCAAAAATGTATTTGCGATACCGCCTCCAACCAGGAGCTGATCGCAGATCTCTGAGAGGCTCTCCAATACGGCAAGCTTAGTGGACACCTTGGATCCGCCCACCACAGCCACCATGGGCGATGCGGGCTGACTCAGCGCGCGCGTCAAGGCGTCAAGCTCTCGCGTCAAAAGAGGCCCAGCACAGGCTTGCGGCGCAAACTTGGCCACACCGTGAGTGGAGGCCTGAGCGCGATGCGCCGTTCCAAACGCGTCCATCACAAATACATCACACAAGGCCGCATAACGCTTGGCCAGCTCATCACTATCGGACTTTTCTCCAATATTGAATCGCACGTTTTCAAGCAGCCAGATTTCACCGGGGTTGGGTACTGAGTCAGGCCAGTCCGACTGGAGTACGACCGTAATATCCAGTAACAACGATAGCGCGTCCGCCACCGGCGCCATCGAAAACTCAGGTGCAAACGCCCCTTCTGAGGGACGACCCAAATGAGACATCAACACCACACCCGCACCGTCAGCCACTGCCGACCTAATGGTTGGCAACGCAGCACGGAGTCTTGCATTGTTTGAAATAACCCCGTCCCGCATTGGGACGTTGAGGTCTTGTCTGATTAAGACGCACTTCCCCGACAGAGAGAGTTGGTTCATGGATAACATAAATCACCTCATAATGTTCTTCGTTTGAATTCGCTAACGCGCGCTACCTGGATGACTCTTCGGTGACAAATTCGGAGACCCGCAATGCGATATCGACCATTCGATTAACAAATGCCCACTCGTTATCGAACCAGATCATCACTTTAATCAGTCGTCCACCACTGACCTGCGTTTGTGTGGCATCGACAATACTTGAGGCCTCAGCACCCAAGAAATCACAGGAGGCTAAGGGCTCATCGTTCACCGCAAGAACGCCACCGAATCTCCCCAGCGATTGGCGAAGCGTGGCATTCACCTCGTCGCTCGTGGTGTCACAGTCAACGGAGACCACAACGTCCAATGACGACACGTTGAGCGTGGGCACTCTGAGGGCTCGCGCGCTGATCTTATGCGTCAGGTGTGGGAAGAAGCGTTCAACGCCCTGAGCAAGGCCAGTTTCGACGGGGATAACGGAGTTAAATGCCGCCCGCGTTTTTCGAAGGTCAGTGTGATGATAGGCGTCAATAACCGGTTGATCATTCATCGCTGAGTGAATAGTCGTCACAATACCCGCTCGAATTCCAAACGCCTCATCAATGACGGATAACACCGGCATCAATGCGTTGCTGGTGCACGAGCCTGCTGATATGACAGACATATCGGGGGTTAAGGTGCTGTCATTTAACCCCCAAATGATGGTTCCGTCGACGTCTGTACTTGCGGGCTGCGACAGCATAACCCTGCTCACCGAACCACCCAGATGCTGCGCGGCTGACGACCGATTAAATTCCACACCGGTGCAATCGATCACAATATTCACGTCACGGTCAGACCAACGAACTTTCGACTGCGCCGTTTCATGCGTCAGCAGCACTGCTTGATCGACAATATTTAAATGGTCACCGTCAGTCATCACAGGCTGAGAGAATCGCCCGTGGGTAGAGTCATATTTTAGTAAATGCGCAACGGTGGCTGCATCGGCCACCTCGTTGCACATGGTCAGTCTCAGTGCCGCCCTCGCGTCGTGACGCTCGAACAATCGGCGCGTCAGGAGCCGACCGATTCGACCGAGCCCGTTAATGCCAACAGAGGTCATCAACTCAGGATCACGTCCTCAATCGCGTCAATCACATTCTCAACAGTGAATCCAAACTCCTTCATGAGTACGGGGCCTGGTGCTGATTCGCCAAAAGAGCTCATCCCAACGACACGACCGTCTAAGCCCACATACTTATACCACCAGTCCTGGTGTGACGCCTCGACAGCCACCCGTGCCAAAATATGACTGGGCAAGACGGACTCTTTGTATTCCACGTCCTGTCGTTCATAGACCTCGGCACAGGGCATTGAGACCACACGAACGCCACGTCCCGCTGCAGAAAGCTTTTCAGCAGCCTCGGCCGCCAGCGATATCTCGGAGCCTGTTGCGATAACAATGACCTCGAGCTCACCTTGCTCTTCGTGTAACACGTAACCACCGCGCGCGACGTCGGACACGCGCCCCGCGGAACCCACTTGATGGGGCAGCGTTTGACGCGAAAAAACAAGCGCAGACGGACCGTCCGTTCGCAAAATAGCCTGCTTCCAAGCAATGGCTGATTCGACGGCGTCACACGGACGCCAGGTATCTAAATTGGGTGTTGAACGCATCGACGCAAGCTGCTCGACAGGCTGGTGCGTTGGACCGTCCTCGCCCAGGCCCACAGAGTCATGCGTGAAGACATAAATCGCGCGCTGCTTCATCAGTGACGCCATACGAACGGCGTTGCGTGCGTACTCCATAAAAATAAGGAATGTGCCGCCGAACGGAATAAACCCGCCGTGAAGCGAAATACCATTCATAAGAGCAGCCATTGCAAACTCGCGAACACCGTAATAGAGGTAGTTGCCCTCTGCGTCGGACGCATCCGCAGCTTGCGCGCCTGGCCACAAAGTTAAATTAGAGCCAGCCAAATCGGCACTACCGCCTAATAGCTCAGGAAGCGTGGGGGCAATCGCCGCGATCGCTTGCTGAGAGGCTTTACGCGATGCGACGTCAGACTCATTGGCCATACACTGGGCAATAAAGTCGTCTACACCACGGAAAAACGCCTCAGGCAGATCTCCCTTGACGCGCCGCTCAAACTCGCTTGCAAGCGCTGCGTGCTCGCCGCCGTAACTGCCCAGTGCTGTCTTCCAATCCGCTTCAGCAATGGCTCCCGATGGGCGCGCATCCCAATGCTGATAGATTTCATCGGGCACGACAAAGGGCTCGTAATTCCAGCCCAACACCTCTCGCGTAAGCGCGATTTCGTCATCGCCCAGTGGTGCACCATGGCAAGACTCCGTCCCACCTTTATTCGGACTGCCCTTACCAATCGTTGTTTTACAACAAACCAGGGTTGGACGCTTTGTATCGGCAATGGCCGCATCAAAGGCCGCAGCGATTGCATCGGCATTATGTCCATCAACATCTCGGACAACGTGCCATCCGTAGGCTTCGAATCGAGCCGGTGTGTCGTCGGTAAACCAACCCTCGATGTCGCCATCAATGGAGATTCCATTGTCATCATAAACAACCGTCAACTTCCCTAAGCCAAGCGTTCCTGCCAACGAGGATGCCTCATGGCTGATACCCTCCATCAAACAACCGTCACCCACAAAACACCAGGTTCGATGGTCAACAATTCGGTGGTCGCCCTGATTAAACCGAGCGGCCATCAGCTTTTCTGCAACAGCCATGCCGACCGCATTTGCAAGCCCCTGACCCAAGGGTCCCGTGGTTGTCTCAACCCCTGGCGTATATCCGTACTCGGGATGCCCTGGCGTCTTACTGTGTAGCTGACGAAATTCTTTGATGTCATCGATAGAGAGGTCGTAGCCAGTTAAATGCAGCAGCGAATAAATGAGCATTGACCCGTGCCCATTAGACAACACAAACCGGTCTCGATCGGCCCAGTTCGGATTCGTCGGGTTGTGCTTGAGGTAGCGCGTCCACAACACTTCCGCGATATCAGCCATTCCCATCGGTGCTCCGGGATGACCGGAGTTCGCCCGCTGAACCGCGTCCATTGAGAGCGCTCTAATTGCGTTAGCCGCTTGCTGATGCGTTACTGTGACGTCATGACCTTCTTGCAAGACGATATCCTCTGTAGAGTTGTGAATAAGCGGCCGCCATCATCTCATGGATTAGCCGGAAATAACGTTGATGATCCCACTTTTATTAAGCCTGATTTAATGTAGAAAGCGGGTGATGCGCTAAAACAAAACCCGCGTTCTCAGCGTCCCCTCAATCGCCGTCAATCCCTTAATGAGCGCTTTGGAGTAATCAGTCTCAATGTCGATGACAACGTAGCCGGTATCGCCCATTGTCTGCAGGTATTGGCCGCTGACATTCACATTGTTTTCGCTGAACACCTGATTAATGGCGCTCATGACGCCAGGAATATTGCTGTGAACGTGGAGTAAGCGATGCTTTCCATCATGTGCGGGCAGTGCCACCTCAGGAAAGTTGACTGCTGAGAGGGTCGTTCCGTTATCGCTATAGCGCGTTAGCTTGTCAGCAACCTCGACGCCAATATTTTCCTGCGCCTCTTGTGTCGAACCCCCAATGTGCGGCGTCAAAATGCACTGGTCCAGTCCTCTGAGGGGCGACAAAAATTCGTCACTATTTGACCGCGGCTCAACGGGAAACACGTCGATTGCGGCACCGCCAATATGCGCGGATGTAAGCGCGTCAGCCAAGGCCTCAAGATCGACGACATTGCCTCTTGACGCATTGATCAGCATGGCGCCTGGACGCATGATCTCGATCTCTTGAGGGCCGATCAATAACTCTGTGCTCGCGTGCTGGGGTACGTGTAAACTCACGACGTGTGCCACCTCGAGTAAACTCGCCAAGGTGGCTTTCGGCTGGGCATTTCCAAGCGGCAATTTTGACTCCACGTCAAAGTACACAACCTTCATGCCCAGCCCTTCGGCGATGACGCCGAGCTGCATGCCAATATTGCCGTACCCAATAATACCAAGCGTCTTTCCACGGCATTCATGAGCGCCCGTTGCAGTTTTTTGCCACTCGCCTCGGTGTGCGGCTGCACTGCGTTGCGGAATCCCCCTCAGCAACACAATGACCTCAGCCATGACCAGTTCTGCCACACTGCGCGTGTTCGAAAATGGCGCATTGAAAACGGGCACCCCTTTGCGCGCCGCGGCCGTTAAATCAACCTGATTTGTACCGATACAAAAGCACCCAATCGCGACCAGCCGATCTGCGGCTTCGAGGACTTCTTCACTGAGCTGCGTGCGCGAGCGTATACCGACAAAATGGGCGTCTTTGATCTCTTTACACAACGCTTCAGTCGATAACGATTTAGAATAAGTCACCACATTGTCGTAGCCCGCTCGCCGAAGCGCATCCACTGCGCTCTCATGAATACCCTCGAGCAAAAGGAACTTAATCTTCGACTTTTGTAGCGATTGTTGTTTCATCAGTAGGCTTCGGTTGGTGTCACAGCACGGGGCGCAAATGATAGCATTACAGACGCTGCATACACGGGGTTTAGAATGGCTCAGCCATCAATAGATGTTATTCAGGAATTGGGCAAAGCGCTCACTCCCGATCAGGTTGCTACCGATTCGTTGTCGCTTGAAACTTATGGTCAAGACTGGACTCGCTTCGCAACGCCCGCGCCTCTGGCTATTGTTTTCCCCCGTTCAACCGAGGACGTTGTCGCCGTGGTCCTCTGCGCGCGTACACACGGTTTTGCACTGGTCCCATCGGGAGGCAGGACAGGACTGAGTGGCGGCGCAGTCGCCGCAAACGGGGAAGTCGTGGTCTCCATGGACAAGTTAAAGGCCGTCGGTGCTGTCAACGTAACGGACCGCTCAGTGACTGTAGGGGCTGGCGCAATTACTCAGTCCATCCAAGACGCTGCGAGCCAGGTGGGCCTGTTTTATCCCGTTGACTTCGCCTCCAGTGGGTCCAGTCAGATTGGCGGAAATATTGCTACCAATGCGGGCGGAATCAACGTTATCCGCTATGGAATGACTCGCGATTGGGTTGCAGGACTCACGGTGGTGACGGGCAAGGGCGAAGTCATGGCGCTTAACAAAGGCTTGATGAAAAATAATACGGGGCTCGACTTCCGCCATCTGTTCATTGGCTCTGAAGGCATTTTAGGGTTTATTACAGAGGCGACCTTAAAGCTGACTGCACCGCCAAAAAATGCAACCGTGCTGGTGCTCGGGCTGAGCGACATGGACGCGATAATGCGGGTCCTTGAGCGCATTCAGTCAACGGCGTCGCTATTGGCTTATGAATTTTTTTCTGAGCTCGCTGTCAGCAAGGTAGTCGAGCATGCGGGGGTTGCCAGACCCTTTGACACACAGACCCCATTCTATGCGCTCATCGAGTTCGAAAATGACAGCGAGCGCATTGAAGCTGCGCTCTTTGACGCGGTTGAGGCGTGTATGGAAGAGGGCTGGGTCATCGACGCGGTGATGAGCCAGAACGTTGGCCAAGCACGCGCATTGTGGCGTTTGCGAGAGGACATTTCTGAAACGCTGACCCGCTGGACGCCGTATAAAAATGATATCTCCGCCACCGTCGGCAATGTTCCTGAGCTTCTGTCACGGGTAGACGCTGTTGTTCATCAACATTACCCAAGCTGGGAAGTGGTTTGGTACGGACACATCGGCGATGGCAACCTGCATCTCAATATACTGAAACCCGAGGCGCTCGACGTAGCGGTATTTAAGGCGCGTTGTGGTGAGGTATCCAAAGAAATCTTCGAAGCGATTCAATTGCTGGGCGGCAGTGTCTCCGCTGAACACGGTGTGGGAACACTCAAAGCACCTTACCTTGGCTACACCAAGACTGAGTCAGAAATTGAAGCCATGCGTGCGATTAAGTCGATTTTCGATCCGGACGGAATTCTAAACCCCGGAAAGGTATTTCCACTGAAACAGGCATAATCCACTGCAACATCGATAGGGGTACAGCATGAACGCACACGAACTCAAGCAAGCCGTCGCAAAAGAGGCCATCTCGCGTGTCGCCACAGCTCATGGTAATAACTTAGTCCTCGGCATTGGCACCGGGAGTACCGCGGAGTGCTTCATCGCCGAATTGCCACATCTTCGAGACCGCATTCTAAGCACCGTCTCCAGCTCTGAGCGCTCCACCGCACTGCTGCGAGAGCTTGGCTTTGAGGTCAAAGACCTAAACGATGTGGACCATGTCGATGTGTATGTCGATGGTGCGGATGAGTCGACCGCCGAGGGCTTCCTGATCAAGGGCGGTGGTGCAGCGCTCACGCGAGAAAAAATTGCCGCCGCCAAAGCCAGAGAATTTATTTGCATTGCTGACGACAGCAAAATGGTCGAAACACTGGGCACTTTTCCCCTGCCGGTTGAAGTTATCCCGATGGCGCGGACCCTAGTAAGCGATGCCTTAAACCACTTGGGAGGCGACACAATTTGGCGAGAAGGGGTGATCACGGATAACGGAAATATCATTCTTGATGTTCACGGATTGCACATCGACAACCCATCGGCGCTAGAAAGTCACATCAACGACATCACGGGCGTGGTCTGCAATGGCATTTTTGCCAATCGCGGCGCCGATGTACTGCTGATCAGCACGCCGGACGGTGTTGTCCGCATTCGTTAAGAGAATGCTTCGTCTTTAACATTGACATATAAGGATATCTTTATATAGTGCGTCCAGGTGCAATCTGGGAGCTATCAATGAGTTCATACACGCTTTTTACGTCCGAATCCGTCTCCGAGGGACATCCAGACAAACTCGCTGATCAAATATCCGATGCCGTTCTGGACCTTTATCTCTCAAAAGATGCGAATGCGCGCGTTGCCGTGGAGACACTGGTCAAAACGGGCATGGCCATCTTAGCTGGCGAGGTCACCTCCTCTGCAGTAGTAACGACCGGCGATATTGAGCGCACTGTTCGTAAGGTCATTTGCGACATCGGCTACGACAGTTCCGATGTGTGTTTTGACGGCAACACCTGTGCAATCGTCAATGCAATTGGTCTTCAATCACCAGACATCGCCATGGGTACCCTGGAGGCCGATGAGGCGAGTCAGGGCGCCGGTGATCAAGGGTTAATGTTCGGGTACGCGGCGAATGAAACCGATGCGCTGATGCCCGCGCCTATTTATTACTCGCATCGACTGGTCGAGCGACAGGCCGAGCTCCGACGATCGGGTCGCGCCGATTTTCTCCGCCCCGATGCAAAAAGCCAAATCTCGCTCCGATATGACGAATCCGGATTGCCTCTGTCAGTGGACGCCGTTGTTTTGTCAACACAACACTCGCCGGACATTGACCAAGAAACGCTGCGCGATTTCGTCAAGCGAGAGATCATTGAATACATCCTTCCTGCAAAGTGGCTGACCACCGAGACTCAGTATCACATTAACCCTACCGGGCAATTCATTATTGGCGGCCCCATGGGCGACTGCGGCCTTACTGGACGAAAAATTATCGTGGACACCTACGGCGGTATGGCACGGCATGGTGGGGGCGCATTTTCCGGCAAGGACCCGTCAAAAGTAGATCGCTCCGCCGCCTATGCGGGTCGTTATGTCGCTAAAAATATTGTTGCAGCAGGGCTCGCTGATCGATGCGAAATTCAGGTCTCGTACGCCATTGGTGTTGCAGAGCCCACATCGATTTCGGTGGATACTTTTGGTACGGCGACAATCTCGGAGGCGCGTATCATCGACTTGATTCGAGAGCACTTTGATCTGAGGCCAAAAGGTCTTATCAATATGCTCGACCTCAAACGCCCGATTTACCAAGCGACAGCCGCCTACGGCCATTTTGGTCGCGAGCGCGCTGATTTTTCATGGGAAAAAACCGATAAAGCCGAGGCACTGCGTGCAACGGCAGGACTTTAAGTACAACAAGATGCCAGGAGGCTGCGATGACAACCGCCATTGATTTAGCAACATTTTCAGATTACAAAGTCGCCGATATTACGCTTGCCGAGTGGGGTCGACGAGAACTCTCAATTGCAGAATCCGAAATGCCCGCACTGATGACGCTCAGAGCGCGCATGCGCGACGAGCAGCCTCTTGCAGGTGCAAAAATCCTGGGCTGCATCCACATGACAATTCAAACCGGCGTTTTAATCGAGACGTTGGTCGATTTGGGTGCCGAAGTCCGCTGGTCAAGCTGTAACATTTTCTCAACGCAAGACCATGCGGCGGCGGCAATCGCAGCGCGGGGCGTTCCCGTCTTTGCCTGGAAAGGCGAGACCGAGCCTGAGTACGAGTGGTGTATTGAACAAACAATTCTCAAGGACGGCAAGCCTTGGGAAGCCAACATGATTCTCGACGACGGTGGCGATCTAACCTCCATGTTGCATGACAAGTACCCACAAATGCTTGGCCGGATTCACGGTGTTACTGAAGAGACTACAACGGGCGTTCATCGCCTCTACGACATGCTGACAGACGGCTCTTTGAAAGTCCCCGCCATTAACGTCAACGATGCGGTAACCAAGTCAAAGAACGACAACAAGTACGGCTGTCGTCACAGTCTCAACGACGCCATCAAGCGAGGCCTCGATCACTTGCTCGCCGGGAAGCGCGCACTGGTGCTGGGCTATGGCGATGTCGGTAAAGGCTCTGCGCAATCACTTCGTCAAGAAGGCATGATTGTGCGCGTTACCGAATGTGACCCGATCTGTGCAATGCAGGCCTGTATGGACGGGTACGAGGTGGTGTCTCCCTTCATTAATGGCGTCAATGATGGCACCGATGCGTGTATTAACACCGATCTGCTCGGCCAAACAGATGTACTCTGCTCCGCAACAGGCAACGTTGATGTTTGTAATGCGGCAATGCTCCGCGCGCTCAAAGTGGGCGCTGTTGTTTGCAACATTGGTCACTTCGACAACGAAATCGACACCGCGTACATGCGTGAAAATTGGGAATGGGAAGAGGTCAAACCGCAAGTTCACAAAGTCATCCGCGACCACGACACCAACGATTACCTGCTGTTGTTGGCTGAGGGCCGCTTGGTGAACCTTGGTAATGCAACCGGTCACCCGTCGCGAATCATGGATGGATCATTTGCAAACCAGGTGCTCGCGCAAATCCATCTGTACGCCAGACGTTTTGCTGATTTACCCGCTGAACAGAAGCAAGCGGCGATTACAGTTGACGTGCTGCCTAAGCACCTCGATGAGCAAGTTGCCGCGTTGATGGTCGAGGGCTTTGCGGGCGTAATGACCAAACTTACCTCGCAGCAGGGCGATTACATTGGCGTTGACGTCGATGGTCCGTTCAAAAACGACAGTTACAAGTATTAAAATACGATTCTCGGTAGCTGTTACCATAGCAATATGCGCAGCTACCGAGTTTATTCATCGTCACCACTCATCTCAGGCCAGGTGTGTGGGCTCGACGAGCATGCAAGCCACCACCTGGCGCGAGTGCTCAGGGTCAAAATAGGCACCCAAGTCAGCGTGTTTAATGGCGATGGGTACGATTATTCAGGCCACGTAGACGCCGTAGGCAAACAGCGGGTCACGGTGGATATTACGTCTGTTAAATCTATAGACACGGAATCAACACTCCACACCTGCCTCGCGCTCGCGGTATCGAAAGGCGATCGATTCGACTGGGCTATCAAAAAAGCAACCGAACTGGGTGTCACGTCCATTGTTCCCATCTTAAGTCAGCGAGTCGATGTTCGACTCTCACCGGACCGCTGGTTAAAAAAGCAAGCGCATTGGCAGCAGGTGGTGATCAGTGCGTGTGAACAATGCGGACGGGCGGTGATTCCTGAGGTTGTTCCACCCGAGCCGCTCGATTCATGGGTCGCTGGCGTGGAGGCGGATTGCAAGTACCTATTAGACCCGTCACTGGATAGTGAGGAGACGTCGACCACGCCTGAAAGCGTGGCCATTTTGATCGGACCCGAAGGTGGGTTCACGAGCGAGGAGCTGAAACTCGCTGCTCAATTTGGATTTTATGCACTGCGCCTGGGCCCTCGAGTGCTTCGTACGGAAACAGCGCCGCTAGTGGCACTCAGCGTGATCGGTGCGCGATGGGGCGACATAAAGTCTTGAACCCATTGGCCGCGAGACTCAGAATTGCGATTGACGTTAAACAGACACGTGAGGTTCAGCTAATATGGCGTTGAGCATTGGGGTCCTGATGGATCCAATCTCGTCCATCAATACGACAAAAGATACGACGCTTGGGTTATTGAGAGTTGCGAGCACAGCAGGGCACCGCCTGACTTACTTAGAGCAGTCGGATTTATCTGTTCAGGACGGCGAAACAATTGCCTCACTGCGTCCACTTAACGTTTACGACAGCGACACGGACTGGTTTGCCTTAGGGGCGCGCTATAGCGCGCCCTTAGCAGCGCTCGACGTCGTGCTCATGAGAAAAGATCCTCCGTTTGACATGGAGTTTTTCTACACCACACAACTACTCGAAAACGCGGAACGCCAAGGCACTTTGATCGTCAATCGCTGTGCAAGCCTGCGCGACTGCAACGAAAAACTGTTCGCCACTCAGTTCCCTCAATGCTGCCCACCGCTATTGGTGTCACGGGATCCAGCGGCACTCAAAGCGTTTCATGAAGCGCATGAGGATGTGATTTATAAGCCCTTGGACGGCATGGGTGGACAATCCATTTTCAGGGTGAGCCGTGGGGATCCGAACCTTAACGTCATTCTCGAGACACTCACTAAAAACGGTGGCGAGACGATCATGGCGCAGCGCTATTTGCCAGAGATCAAGGATGGCGATAAACGCATTCTAATGATCAACGGTGAACCGATACCATTTTGTTTGGCTCGATTGCCAATGGCCGGGGAGAACCGTGGGAATCTCGCAGCCGGCGGGTCTGGTGTCGTCCAGGCCCTGTCAGATCGTGACCGATGGATTGCTGAACAAGTGGGTCCTGCCCTAAAAGAAAAAGGGCTGTTATTCGTCGGCCTTGACGTCATTGGTGACTATCTCACCGAAATCAATGTCACGAGTCCCACGTGTATGCGCGAAATTGATCGCGCTGAGAATACACAGATTGGCGAAAAGCTGATTGCGTGCATTGAACGAGAGGTAGCGGAGCAGCGTGCACTCTGAATACGGCGTTTTAGGCAATATGCCACTCGCAGCCAGCGTCTCTGTAGTGCTTCATACCGCGGTCGCAGTGGTTCTTTCAACCACACTAATCGGTGCCGCACTGTCACAGAAATCGACGGCCGTTACCGTTATTCTCACGCCGAGTCAGCAAGCGCCAACGGACACCCAACACATTGCAAGCGACAATCAGTTATCGCGCCCCGGCGAACTAGCCAGCACATTTTCGGAGAAGCAAGCCGCGGCTACGCTTGCGCTTATGCAGTCCGAACCCGTCGACACGTCAGATGCGTCGACACTTGCTGCTGAGGTAGAGCGCTTGCAGGGCGAACTGTCGCAAATGCAACAGGATCAGGCACAAAGTACGCGCCTAGGAAGTGTCGCCGCTCGACGCGCACTGGACGCTAACTACCTGCGGCAATGGGTCAATCGCGTGGAGCAATTCGGTAATGCCGCCCTTAACAGTGTCGGGAATGCACGCGGTGATGTTCGCCTCCTCACGGTTGTCGACAAATTTGGTATTTTGCTCAATGTCCAAGTACTCGACTCATCAGGATTCCCACACCTCGATCGTGCCGCTGTAAAAACGGTCCAAGATGCGGCACCTTACCCTGCATTTCCACCCGCATTGAGTGCACAAGTCGATAAACTAGAGATCGTGAGAACTTGGCAATTCCGGCCCTAAACCAGGCAAATAAAAAGTTATGGACGTGCAGCGCACTACAGATTCATTAAAAGGCTATTTCTTGATCGCAACACCGGTCATTGAATCTGGTTTTTTTAAAGGCACCGTGACCTACGTGTGTGAACACGGGGAAGCCGGCGCGATGGGTATTGTGATCAACAAGCCTCTAGATCTGCAGCTTGCTGATGTTTTCGAGCACCTTAATATTCAACCACTACTGAGTCACGATGAAGTTTCCGTCATGGCCGGAGGCCCTATTAAAGTTGACCGAGGTTTTGTTCTTCACTCACCCGAAATCAGCTACGACGCCACGCTCAAGGTCAATCAAGACGTGTGGCTCACCACATCGAAAGATGTGCTCGCAGACATCGCCCGTGGAAAGGGTCCTGATCAGCACCTGGTGGCACTGGGCTACGCCGGGTGGTCTGCAGGACAACTTGAGCAGGAGATTGCTGAAAACAGTTGGCTCACTATTGATGCCGATACGACGGTTCTCTTTGAAACCCCTATCAGTGAAAAATCGGCATCAGCCGGCAAGTTACTGGGCATCGACATTCGGCTGCTCACTCAACAGGCCGGGCACAGCTAAGTGGCCAAAGTATCGACACTACTTTGCTTCGATTTTGGACTTTCGAACATTGGTGTCGCCGTCGGTAATACCCTGACAAAGGAGGCCAGGCCGCTTGCCGTATTAGGCGCCCAGCACGGCAAACCCAATTGGGACAAGGTCGGCGCGCTTGTTAACGAGTGGCTACCCAGTGTGGTTATTGTTGGAAACCCAATTAACGAGGGCGGTGAAAGTACTGACTTGTCAGCAAAAGCCGCTCGATTTGCACGGCAGCTCGAGGGTCGCTTTCAGCTTCGAGTCGAGCTTCACGACGAGCGCTTTACCTCCAAGGAGGCAAAATTACGCGCCAAAGAAGCAGGGCACAGGGGCGACTACGCAACGGTCCCAATTGATGATCTCGCTGCGGCGATTATCCTAGAGAGCTACTTGACCTCCGACACTTAACGATCCAACCACCATTTATCGACAAAGCTGCCGTCAGGAGTCTCAACCTCGAGGCTCGTTCTTCCATCCGCTTCGCGACTGGGTGACTCCAGTTTAATCGCCAAGCGCACATCGTTCTCGGACTCGGCCGCTCTCAGAGCTTGCTCTACTGTGATCAACCCCTGCTTGAACGCGGCCAAAAGGGCCTGGTCAAAGGTCTGCATGCCATGCTTGGACGAGCGCTTAATCAGATCGGTAATTTTTTCCACGTCACCGGCGCGGATGTGCTCTTGCATCAGTAGCGTCGACAGTAAGAGCTCTACGATCGCCGTACGGCCACGCTCATCACGCCTTGGCAGCAGTTGTTGCGCAACAACGGCGCGTAAATTAATCGATAAATCCATCCACAAGCGCCGAATATGTTCTTCTGGGAAGAAGCTCTGTATTCGTTCAAGCGCTTGCTTTGCCCCACCCGCATGAAGCGTGCACAGGCACAGGTGGCCTGTCTCCGCATAAGAAAGGGCGATTTTCATGGTCTCAGCGTCGCGAACCTCGCCGATCATAATCACATTGGGGGCTTGTCGTAATGCCGTCTTCAGCGCCACCTCAAACGATTCGGTGTCCACACCGACTTCACGCTGACTGATGATCGATTGTTGATGTTGATGAACATATTCAATCGGGTCTTCAACCGTGATGATGTGGTCTCGCCGGTGCCGGTTTCGATAATCGACCATTGACGCGAGCGTCGTTGACTTACCCGAGCCCGTTGCCCCCACGATCATAATTAAACCCCGCTTCATCAAGCTGAGTTCTTTCAACTGCGCGGGCAATCCCAGCGCATCGAAGTTAGGTATTTCGTGGTGAATGCGACGAATAACTAAGCCCGGTTGCTCGCGCTGAACATAGGCGCTGGCTCTAAAACGACCCAGTTCGGGATGCTCGATGGCGTAGTTTGCATCACAACTGCTCTGATAAGTCTCAAACTGAGCAGTGGTCATGCTGGCTTTAATAATCGCCAAAACATCATCAGCGTCTAGTGGCGTATCACCGTGACCTGTTAACTCGCCATCCACTTTAAATGTCGGCACCGATCCGACAGCGGCAAACCCGTCGGAAGCCCTACGATCAACAACTTGCTTGAGAAATTCATCAAGTATCACGTCGTCACTCACACCATATTATCGGGTTGCCGGGCTTTGGCACGGGCAATGGCAATGTCGATCAGATGCTTATCAACCAAACCCTGAAGGCTTTGATCCATAGTCTGCATACCAACAGACTGACCGGTTTGTATGGCTGAATAGATCTGAGCAACTTTATCCTCACGAATAAGATTACGAATCGCTGCGTTACCACGGAGAATTTCAAGCGCCGCCACGCGCCCACCACCATTACGCTTTAGCAGTGTCTGAGAGACGACCCCCATCAACGATTCGGACAGCATTGAACGCACCATTGCCTTCTCCTCCCCGGGGAAAACATCGATAACCCGGTCAACCGTCTTAGCAGCAGACGTGGTGTGCAACGTACCAAACACTAAGTGCCCAGTCTCAGCCGCGGTCAATGCAAGTCTAATGGTCTCCAAGTCCCTCAACTCGCCAACCATAATAATATCGGGGTCTTCTCGGAGCGCTGATCTCAACGCGGTCGAAAAACTCCGTGTGTCTCGATTCACTTCGCGTTGATTGATCAGACATTTCTTGCTCTCGTGTAAAAACTCAATGGGGTCTTCAATCGTTAATATGTGATCGAACCGCTTTTCATTGATAAAATCGACCATACCCGCCAGTGTCGTGGACTTACCTGACCCCGTGGGACCCGTGACCAAAACGAGTCCACGAGGCATCATTGCAAACTCTTTTAAGACGTCGGGCATGCCCAAATCGTCCAACGACAAAATTTTCGATGGAATCACTCTAAAGACGGCACCTGCACCACGATTTTGGTTAAAGGCGTTGACCCGAAAGCGAGCAATACCGGGCACTTCAAACGAAAAATCAGTTTCGAGCTGATCTTCATAATCACGCCGTTGTTGATCGTTCATAATGTCATACATCAGCGCCTGAACTTGCGCGTGATCCATAGGCGGCACATTGACACGCCTAATATCCCCATCCACACGTATCATGGGTGGAAGACCTGCCGACAAGTGCAAGTCAGACGCATTTTGTTGAGCCGTAAACGCTAGGAGCTCCGTAATGTCCATAAAACTGTCCTTAACAGCAAGGTTCCTGCAGGAGCTATACGCACGTAAAATATAGCGATGAAGCAATCACTCTTACATGAAAACATATCTCGCGTCAGAAGCCGACTTGCAAATGCGGCACGCAACGCGAATCGAACTGACTCCGATATCAGACTGATTGCGGTCAGCAAAACAAAGCCCGTCGACGCCATTCGGGAGGCCTTTAGGGCCGGAATCCGCGATTTTGGTGAAAACTACGTCAGCGAGGGCGTCGAAAAATGTCAGCAATGCCGTTCGCTCGATATCACTTGGCACTTTTTAGGTCCCTTGCAATCAAACAAGACGCGCTTGGTTGCCGAGCACTTCGACTGGATTCACTCGGTCGATCGGCTGAAAACTCTAACGCGCCTCAACGCACAGCGACCGTCAGACAAAGCACCGTTAAAAGTGTGCCTGCAGGTTAATATTCCTCAAGAGCCGAGCAAATCGGGGGTCTCGTCACCTGCTGAGCTTACTGAGTTAGCACTTGCGGCGTTGGAGTTCGAGCGATTGGAGCTCTGCGGCATTATGGCAATACCCGCGCCCACGGCTGACCCCTCGACTCAACTTGCGCAGTTTGAGCGCATAGCCAGTCTGTTGAACATCGACGCAATCCCCCCTCAAATGCGTGAGCTGTCCATGGGAATGTCTGCCGATATGGAACCCGCCATCGCAGCGGGATCAACCATGGTCAGAGTAGGCACAGATATCTTTGGCGCGCGTTATACTTAAGCACAAATTCAAGGAACACATAGAGTGAGCGAACCGAAGATTACATTTATAGGCGGCGGTAACATGGCTCGCGCGATTTATAGGGGGCTAGTAGAGAGTGGCTTTCCTGCTGAGAACATTGGTGTTGTAGATCCCTCGGAGGCAGCACAAAGCGCCGCACGTGCGTCGGGTTTAATTCGTATTGCTGAATCCGCAACGGATGCCGATCTGAGTGCCGATCTAATCGTGCTGGCAGTCAAACCTCAAATCACCGATATCGCGCTCTCACCGCTGGCGCACCGAGTCAGTTCTACTGCCACTGTGCTGTCCATTATTGCCGGTATAAATTCGGCGTCACTGGCGAATCTGCTAGGACTCCCCAATGATGACGCAGTTGTACGTAGCATGCCCAACACGCCCGCACTTGTGGGCGAAGGCATGACGGGGCTTTTTTCAAATTCTGATCAACGCGCCCACGGGCGCATACTCGCCGAGCGCGTGATGTCTGCTGTAGGACAATGCGTATGGGTGAGTAATGAGTCAGACTTGGATCTCGTTACGGCCATTTCAGGAAGTGGGCCGGCATACTTCTTCCTCTTTATGGAGAGTCTGGCCGATGCCGCTGTTGAACTGGGAATGTCGCCCCAGACCGCACACCAGCTCTCTGTGCAAACGGCGCTGGGAGCCGCAAAACTTGCCCAGGCCAGTGACGATGGGCTGGCAAAGCTCAGAGAAAATGTCACAAGTCCAGGTGGCACCACAGAACAGGCCATCGAGTCGTTCGAAGCGTCAGAATTAAGGGCGATCGTTATGTCAGCAACGCGTGCTGCAAAGAAACGCTCTATTGAACTGAGCGAGGAGTTTGGATTATGAACAGTGCACTTGCTGACATTGGTATGACGATCACACAGCCCTTGTTCAGCCTGGCTCTTATTTTGATCGCGACCCGGTTTCTCGCTCAGTTGTGCGGCGTCAGTGGCTACAATCCAATTTCAATAGCCGTTCGTCGCATCACCGACCCCGTCGTAAAACCCTTCAGCAAACTGATTCCCTCGGGGAACCGGTTCAATGCCGGTGGATTAGTCGCATTGATACTCTGCCAAGTGCTGTTCATCGCGATCATGCTGTCACTGATCGGTCGTTTTGAAGCCTTTAACATTCTGCAAGCACTGATCTGGAGTGCATTAGGTGCGGCCGGTCTCATCGTCAGTATTATTTTCTACAGTGTGTTGGCGATCATCATCGTCAGCTTTCTCGCACCGCAAAGCGCACACCCCGCCGTTGAGTTCATCTGGCAGCTGACCGAGCCCGTGATGTCACCGCTTCGGCAAGTTCTACCACCGATGGGAGGACTCGATTTCTCGCCCATCATTTTGTTCATTGGGATCAATGTGATTCGTGTGTCATTAGGGCACATGGCCGTCGCCGTGAGCCTTCCCAATTTTGTGATTGGAATTTAATCATCGTGACTGCCGCCTCGCGCGCGTCCAGTTTGGGCGTTATCAAACCCGACCATGCTCACTTCAGTGATGCGCTCTACTTGGAGTCGGGTGAGGTACTCGATGAGTTTGAGCTCGTTTACGAGACCTATGGCGCCCTGCAACCCGATGGGAACAATGCCATCCTCATTTGTCATGCATTATCAGGAAATCACCACGCCGCGGGCTTTCATAGCGAGGCTGATACCAAGCCTGGATGGTGGGACACGGTCATCGGGCCAGGTAAGCCCATTGATACGAATCGCTTTTTCGTGGTCTGTCCCAACAATATTGGGGGCTGCAATGGCTCAACAGGGCCCGCTAGTATCAGTAAAACAACGGGTAAGCCTTGGGGCTCACTTTTTCCTCAAGTGACCGTTGGTGATTGGGTTGAATCACAAAAACGGCTCGCTCAGCATCTTGGAATTAACCAATGGGCCGCTGTTGTGGGCGGGAGTCTAGGGGGGATGCAGGCACTGCAATGGTCTGTCACCTACCCTGACTGGGTGACTCATTGCGTCGTTATTGCAGCCGCGCCGGGTCTCACCGCACAAAATATTGCCTTTAATGAAATCGCGCGTCAGGCCATATTCTCAGATCCTGATTGGTGTGGAGGCGATTACATTGACGCCAACACGGCACCTGAAAAGGGCATGGCCCTTGCGCGAATGGTCGGGCATCTCACCTACATGTCGGCCGACAACATGTCAGACCGATTCGGTCGTGAACTGCGCCAAGGAAGCTTCGACCCGGACGACGATGAACAACCCATTTTTCAAGTCGAAAGCTACTTGCGTTATCAGGGCAGCCAGTTTGCAACTCGGTTCGATGCTAATACCTATGTGCTGATGACACGCGCCCTCGATCGATTCGATCTCGCCGCCAGTTCGGACGGCGACTTAGCGAAAGCGCTTGAGCACGCGAGTGCAGAGTTCCTTATCCTCTCATTTAGCTCCGACTGGCGTTTCTCACCGGCTCGATCGAGGGAAATCACAACCGCGCTCTTAGCAGCCGGCAAGCGCGTCACTTACTCAAACCTTGAATCGGACGCAGGTCATGACGCCTTCTTACTCGAAGAGGCCGATTACATTGCGCTACTGCATGCCTGGATGCAAAGGGTCGCCGCATGATGCTGCGCAGTGACGTTGAGACGATCGCAGGCTGGGTAGGTAACGGCAGCAAAGTGCTGGATTTAGGTTGCGGCAGTGGTGACCTGCTGGCCAAGCTTTCTTTGGAAAAAGGTATCGATGGTGTGGGTGTTGATATTGACACCAAAAATCTCACCACGGCCCTAACAAAGGGGCTGCGGGTCATTCAGCAAGATATGGAAGACGGACTCCCTAATTTTGAAAATACCCAGTTTGACGTGGTGATCATCGCCGATTCTCTACAAGTGCTAAAACGGCCCCATGCCATGCTGGCTCGAGTGGTTCAAATTGGTCACGAGGCCATTGTCAGCTTCCCTAATTTTGGGCATTGGCGTTCTCGATTGTCGCTACTCTTAAGTGGCCGAATGCCAAAAACGAAAGCGCTGCCCTACAGCTGGTTTGACACGCCCAATATTCATTTCTGCACTGTGGCTGATTTTGAGTCACTTTGCAGGCAACTCGATATTGAAATTATTGAACGTAAAGTCTCTGGAGATAGAACTTATTTGGCGAAAATCTGGCCCAATATTTTTGCAAAGTCCGCCAGCTACAGGATCCGACACCGATGAAATACCTCCTTGCCGTCAGTCTCATGCTCTGGTCTACCTTAGTAGCGGGTCAACAATCTGAGCGATTCGATCAATTTGAACTGCATTACAGCATTGTTTATTCCACCTTTTTAACACCTGAGATCGCCGCGGAATTTGGCATACCACGCGGCAAAGACAAAGCGATGCTGACACTGTCGGTCCGAGATGCCGAAGCGAGCGATGTTGAGGGGCGGCCCATGCGCATTAAAGGCCGGACTTGGGATCTCATCACCGGTGGCGATATGACGATAAAAGAGGTCAGAGAAGGGCGTGCAACTTATTACCTCATCCCCTTTGAATTCTTAGATCGAGAATATCGATTCTTCGAATTCGACTTCACGCCCGAGGGGTCAGAGCAAACGTATCGCTATAAGTTCAAAACACAGCTTTGGCGCCAGGAATAAACCACAATGACCTTTGTTCTAGCGAGTAATAACGCAGGAAAACTTCGTGAGTTCGCGCCACTGTTTGAGTCAATGGGACTCGAAGTTGTCGCGCAGCGTGATTTCGCTGTATCCGATGCTGAAGAGACGGGCCTGTCGTTCATTGAAAACGCGATTCTCAAAGCCCGACACGCCGCCCAAGCAACGGGGCGACCTGCCATTGCGGACGACTCGGGTCTCGTAGTGCCGGCCCTAGGAGGCGCACCGGGCATCTATTCGGCGCGCTACTCGGGTGGGGGTGATACTGAAAACAACACCAAGCTGCTGAGTGAGATGAGTCATCTTACAGGGGAGGATCGGGCGGCGTTTTACGTCGCGGTTATCGCTGTCGTCATGTCCGAGTCCGACCCCCTACCCATTATCGCCGAGGGCCGTTGGTACGGAGAAATTAGCTTCGAGCGATCGGGTACTGGCGGTTTCGGTTATGACCCACTTTTCATACCAGAATCATCGAGCTGCACGGCGGCGGAAATGTCTCTCGCTGAAAAGCAAGCGCTCAGTCACCGCGCAAAAGCGCTTAAGGCGCTTGCCCCGAAATTATTAAACTGCCAGTGAATCACCGCCTACCCTTATCGCTCTATGTGCATATTCCTTGGTGCGAGCGAAAGTGCCCCTACTGTGACTTCAACTCCCACGAAAATTTTAACCCCGCCCTAGAACAGCCTTACGTCACCGCATTACTTAATGATCTAGAGCAACAACTTGATTGGGTGCAAGGTCGTGAAATCACGTCAATTTTCTTCGGCGGCGGCACACCTAGCCTATTTTCAGCGAAAGCGATTGCCAACATTTTAGACGGGATCACCCATCGACTGTCGCTCTCTGAATCCTGCGAAATTACGCTTGAAAGTAATCCAGGCAGCGCCGAAGCCAGCAAGTACAGTTCTTATAGAACGGCAGGCGTTAACCGTCTGAGTATCGGCATTCAGAGTTTTGAAGACGACAAACTCGAGGGGCTAGGGCGCGTTCATTCGGCCAACGAAGCGATTCGTGCCGTTGAAATGGCGCATGAGGCACAGTTTAAGCGGGTAAATGTGGATCTGATGTATGGCCTGCCCCATCAGAATCCCGCTAATGCACTGAGTGACGTGCAGATCGCCTTAAGTCTGGGCGTGGAACATATTTCTTGGTACCAGCTTACGATCGAGCGAAACACGGCATTTTGGTCTTCGCCGCCTAAGTTACCCTCCGAAGAGCTCATCGAGCCCATGCAGTCGCAAATCGCTCGCCTCATGGCCGAAAAAGCGATGACGCAATATGAAGTCTCCGCCTGGAGCAAAAAAGGCCAAGAGGCACGTCACAATCTTAATTACTGGCGTTTTGGTGACTACTTAGCCATTGGCGCAGGCGCACATGGAAAAGTCACGCTGTCGAACGAGGTCTTTCGGTTCCAGCGCACGCGGCAACCTCAGCATTATATTGGGCAATTTTCTGACCCCTCGGCCACCGCGTCCAGCGACGATTTAAAGCCAATTGTGTCTGCTGATTTGCCCGGCGAATTTATGATGAATGCTTTGAGGCTTAAGCACGGTGTCCTCGATTCTGTTTTTGAAACGCGCACCGGGCAATCGGTTGAGGTCATCGCAGCACAGCGTGCAGCGCTTGTGAACTTAGGCCTGATGGATGCCGACGTTACACGTCTACGCGCAACGGATCTGGGTTATCGCCATTTGGATAGTTTGATCGAGCGATTTATTTAACGCGCGCGTTTCTGAAACAACAGATCCCAAACGCCGTGGCCTAAACGATGACCGCGGCGCTCAAATTTTGTCTCCGGTCGCGACTCAGGTCTGGGAATAAATTGTTGGGCGCCCGCGACATTCCGCACATTTTGATTATTTTCGAGCACCGCCATCATGTGCTCGGCATAGGGCTGCCAATCTGTCGCCAAGTGTATTCTTCCCGCAGGGGCTAAGCGTGTCAGCAACAGATCCACAAAGTCAGGCTGAATAAGGCGGCGCTTATGATGGCGTTTTTTGTGCCAGGGATCGGGGAAAAAAATCTGAATAAGATCAATGGTTTGGGGTGGAATCGATACTTCGAGAACGCGCACCGCATCCTCGGCAAAGACTTTAATATTTTCAATGCCGCGCTTTTCCACCTCGGCAAATAACTTGCCAACACCGGGTTTATGCACCTCCAGACCGAGGTATCGATACGTCGGATTCTGCTCAGCCATTGCGAGCAAACTGTCACCCATTCCAAAACCAATCTCGACAACGCGAGGCCCGTTGACCGCGTAGCTGTGCTCCCAGTCAAACTGCGACTCGGTCAGGCTAAAGCCGTGCTTGGGGAAAACCTCATTCCAGCCCTTTTGTTGGCTGCCCGTCATTCGACCCGCACGAATCACGAAACTCTTTATCTTGTGTGACAGTTCCTGATCAGACATCGGGGTCGTGACTTTTCTGAACTGCCGCAAAAAATGCACAGGCCCATCCAGCTAATAGACTCACACCACCAAGAGGGGTAACCGCACCCAGTTGCGGGGTGTCAGTCAGCACGAGCAGGTACAGACTCCCCGAAAACAGACAGACGCCGATTACAAAGAACGTCTGCGCACGTTGTAACCAGACACTGTGTTTATTCTCGAGGGCCGCGGATAACGCAATCATCGCCAGCGCGTGCAGGGAATGGTAGTGGACAGCAACTGTCCAGGTCTCTACGCGCGCCAAGGAAACTCGAGACTCCAGTGCGTGCGCGCCAAACGCGCCAAACGCGACCGCGACGAACGCCAGAAAACATGCAATAGCGACAAAGGAGAAACGCATTAATCGAGTGGCTTAAGCAACAATTCCTGCGCGAAGTTTTTTCATGGCATTATTTTCAAGCTGGCGAATACGCTCAGCTGAGACGCCGTACTCCTCTGCAAGCTCGTGCAATGTTGTCTTCGGTTCTGCCAACCAACGTCGAGCCACAATATCGCGACTTCGGGGATCCAGCGCAGACATTGCCGCGCTAAGTTGAGTGCCTTTGTGAGCAACACAATCAGCCGCTTCCACCACCGTGGCCGGGTCTGTTGATTGATCCTCCAAATACTGTTGTGGTGCCTGCCAAGACGACTCTTCGTCCATATCAACTGGCAAATCGAACGCCAAATCTCGACTCGACAAGCGGCTTTCCATGCGGGTCACTTCCGATGGCTCGACACCCAAGTCTTGCGCAATCGCAATGGTCTCATCCTGCGTTAACCAATGAGTTCCCGTCTTTCGGCTTCGCAAGTTGAAGAATAATTTGCGCTGAGCCTTGGTCGTCGCAACTTTCACAATGCGCCAATTCTTGAGCACGTACTCGTGCATCTCAGCTTTAATCCAGTGCACTGCAAAAGAGACCAACCGGACACCTTTCGTCGGGTCAAAGCGTTTTACCGCCTTCATCAATCCGACATTCCCTTCTTGAATGAGATCCGCCTCTTGAAGACCATAACCCGAGTAACTGCGCGCCACATGCACCACAAATCGTAAGTGAGCGAGTACTAACTCTCTCGCAGAGTCAACGCTGTTGTCATAAAAAAGGCGCTCGGCCAATTCCTGCTCTCGCTCAGCGGACAGCATAGGAATCGCACTCACAGTTTGAACGTACGCACCTAGGTTGGCGCCAGGCACCATATTTAAGATCGCGTTTGGCGTCATTGAAACTGAAGTATTTGTCTCAGTCATATCCAAAACTCCTAACATAGCCGCAAATTTTAGCACTCTTGTTGTGAGAGTGCTAACTGAGCCAAAAAGTTCCTCGGAATTTAGCGGGGCTTGATTCGTGTTAAATGCAGCTGAACGGAATACCAGGCGCTGATTAATCCCAAAATAGCGCCTATCGAAATAAGCACCAATAACTCAGACAGGATTAGCGAGGGTACTGAAGGTGCCTGATCGTACAAATCAAATAAACGTTTTACTGGGCCGTCTAACATCAGCAGTGCAGCACCGCTGAGCAACCCCCCAAAGACACCCCCCAGTGCGCCACTTAATAATCCTGTGTACAAAAAAGGCCGTCTCGCAAAGGCATTGCCGCCCCCAATGAGCTTAATCACAACGATCTCATCACGGCGAGCCTCGATGCCAAGGCGCAGCGTGTTACCGAGTGTTAGCACAACACCCACCGACATAACGACCCCGAGAACCATGGCAATCGTCCTCAATAAATCGGTGAACGCATTTAGCCGCTCCAACCACCGACTGTCTAGAATCACTTGCGAGACGCCTGCCAGCGAACCGAGATCGACCTGCAGTTGTTCAATGCCCGCAAGGCGAGTGTTGGCGCTTGGATAGACCCATAGCGTGTGGGGGAGTGGGTTTCGATTAAGTTTTTGGACCAAACTCTCAAGTCCTGTCGCGCTCACAAAATCCGCGAGTGCGCTGTCGCGGTCGACCACTTTGACGTCGGCAATACCTGGTTTGCGAAGAATCTCGGTACGCAACTTGTCAGCGTCCTCAAGCGATGCATCTTGTCCAAGCAACACTGAAAGCTGAGGCGGCGCATCAATTTGAGAAATCTCTCCCTGTACCGTGGCGGCTAACGATAAACCCAAGCTGGGGACTGCAAGCGCCACGCCGATGACCAAAACAGTCAGAAAGCTCGCAATGGGCTCCCGAAGCAGTTTATCGACACTGATCAGTGCAGCCTGACGGTGATGGTGCGCCCAGGCACTCAGTGCTGAGCGCGGACCCGCACCTATTCCTGCTGTGGTCGTTTGCGAATTACTCACTCATTGATTCCCCGCGACACACCACCCAGAGTGATCAACCGCCCTCGGTCGAGCGTTAATATTCGCTGCGACATTCGCGAGATCAATGCCAGATCGTGGCTTGCCACGATTACAGTCACACCGACGCTATTAAACGCAGAGAAAAGGCCCATAATTTCTGCCGAAAGCTGGGGGTCTAAGTTGCCCGTTGGTTCATCAGCGATCAAGATTTTAGGCCTCGCTACAACAGCCCTAGCAATACCAATGCGTTGTTGCTCACCACCTGACAAGGCATCAGGCGCGGCGCGCTCTCGGTCAAGCAGACCCACTTTGTCTAAGGCCGCGCGTACTCTTCGGTCAATATCTCGTTTTGTAAATCCAGCGATCTCTAAAGGTAAGGCAACGTTGTGATAGACCGATCGGTCGGCTAGCAACTTATGATCTTGAAACACAACGCCAAAATCTTGCCGGTACTTCGCAATACGCGACTCTTTTACTTTTGACAGCGGCCGCCCACCCACTGACACCTCGCCCGAAGAGGCTCGATCAAGGAGCAGTAGAAGCCTTAGGAGTGTGCTCTTGCCTGCGCCAGAATGGCCCGTTAAAAAGGCCATTTCGCCACTGCGCATTTCAAATGACAAATCGCTCAGAGCCTCGCGATGCTCGTAGCGTTTGTTCACTCGATCAAAGACAAGGTCCATAATAATTACGTCGTTGTACTGAACAGTGCGTCGACAAATTCGCGCGCATTAAAGGGGCGGAGATCTTCAATTCCCTCACCAATGCCGATGTACCGAATAGGTCGCTTTGTCTGCTGCCCAATGGCAAAGACCACACCGCCCTTTGCCGTGCCGTCAAGCTTCGTCAGCGCGATTCCCGTTACGCCTACCGCCGCATCGAATTCGCGTGCTTGCGATACGGCATTTTGGCCCGTACCCGAATCGAGTACGAGCAATGTTTCATGCGGCGCGCTGGGGTCTGCCTTTTTAATGACGCGAACAATTTTTTCCAACTCTTCCATCAGATGCGCTTTGTTATTGAGTCGCCCCGCCGTATCCGCAAGCAACACATCTACGTTGCGCGCGCGCGCAGCCGTAAGCGCGTCGAACAAAACTGATGCGCTGTCGGCGCCCGTATGCTGAGCAATCACCGGAACGTTATTACGCTCGCCCCACGCCTGCAGCTGTTCTACCGCCGCAGCTCGAAAGGTATCACCCGCTGCCAACATCACCGTCTGACCTTCAGACAGGTACCGATGTGCAAGCTTGCCAATCGTTGTGGTCTTACCCGCGCCATTAACCCCAACGACCAAAATCACAAGCGGTCCGTCGGTGGGCTGGTTGAGCGGATGATCGTTATCCGAAAGCGTGGCAACCAAAAGCGCCGTCAATGTCGCCATGACCGCATCAACATCGACCGCTGACTTGCGCGGATGAGCCTCGATGAGTTGGTCGATGATGATCTTTGTAGTGGCCACACCCACATCGGCCATCAGCAGCTCAGTCTCCAGGGCCTCAATGACGTCGTCATCAATCGTAGCTTTGACGCCGAGCGCATTCTCTAAGCCGGACACCAACGATTGACTCGTTTGACTTAAGCCTGATGTCAGGCGGGAAAACCATGAGACTTGAGACTGGCCATCGTCTTCTGTGCCACCAATGTGCGCTTCTTTCGTGACTTTTTGCTTGTGTCCAAACCACTTCATACTAATTTTAACGTCCCTAAATGAAACAAGCCGCTGCGATGAGCGCTATGCTACTTTAGTCTAACATTAGGTACTCGCATGATAAGCAAAACTCGACGCGCGCAACCCAGCAATCAGTTGCGCATTATTGGCGGCGCATGGCGCGGCCGGAAGTTAAGCTTCCCCAGTGTGGAAGGTTTAAGGCCAACACCCGACCGAGTTCGAGAAACAGTCTTTAACTGGCTCACCGGTCACCTCGATGGGGCTCAATGCTTAGACTTGTTTGCTGGGTCTGGCGCTCTAGGTTTTGAGGCGCTTTCTCGTGGTGCTCGCTATTGTTGCTTCATCGATCGCAGTGACCTTGTAAACCAAGCGATAAAGGCAAGCGCACAAACACTGGGGTGTGGTGAGCACGTGTCTGTCCTGCAACGAGACTCATCACAACCTGTTTCGCTTGATCGCGTCTTTGATGTCGTTTTTCTTGATCCACCTTTTGCCAACAACCTTACCGCGCCATGCCTGAAGTGGCTTTTAGCCTCCAATCTACTCAGATCAGATACGCTGCTCTACCTCGAAACACCAAAGGCGGTCACGGTTCACGATGAGCGCTTACAAACACTTAAGGAAAAAACAATGGGCGACGTTACCTGTCGGTTAATGGTCCAACGGTAATTTGGTTTGTTCTTCGCGTTTGTGTAGTCTCAGCGATCTAGTGAGGAGCGCGCTCTATGCGAGACAAAACAGTCGTTTATCCCGGCACATTTGACCCTATACATAAAGGCCATGTCGATTTAGTCGAGCGTGCCGCTGTCTTGTTTGATCGGGTGGTCATAGGTGTCGCTAAGAGCTCGAGTAAAAAACCGCTGTTTACGACTGAGGAGAGGATAACGCTGACCGAGCAGTCGCTCGCCCACCTCGATAACATTGAGGTCAAGGGCTTTAGCGGACTGTCCACTGCGTTTGTCGCAGCGCAAAACGCCAATACCGTGTTGCGTGGCATCAGGACCGCGGGTGACTTTGAATACGAGCAGCAACTTGCCCATATGAATCGGGCGATGAATCCTGAGTTTGAGAGCCTCTTTTTGACACCCTCAAATACTTTATCCTTCATTTCTTCAACGCTTGTTCGCGAGATCGCATCGATGCAGGGTGATGTTTCAGACTTCGTCACAGGCCCCGTTCTTGAGGCGTTAAATCAGAAGTTTGGCGCCTAACGCTGACAGCGAGTGCAGTAAACAGTTGCTCTGCTCGATTGACGAATTTCTCGAAGACGCGTGACTTTGCAGCGCTTACAGCGATCACCGCCGCGACCATAAACCTGCAAACTCTGTGCAAAATAACCCGCCTTCCCATCGCCACCAACAAAGTCGCGAAGCGTCGTACCACCTACCTCAATAGCGTTCGCTAAGACGGCCTTGATCGACTCGGCTAGGGCCATGTAGCGCTTTTTACTGATGCCATTCGCAGGCCGGTCTGGTCGGATTCCCGCCATGAATAATGCTTCATTGGCGTAGATATTTCCGACGCCTACGACGATTTTGGCATCCATAATAAAGAGTTTTACGGCGCTACCTCGCTTGCGAGACTGCTGAAACAAGTACTCCCCCGTAAAGTCCGCTGACAGTGGCTCAGGCCCCAAATGCTCAAGCAGCGCATGCGACTGTCCGACGAAGCAATGCATGCTCCCAAATCGTCGCGGATCGTGATAGCGCAGCAACATTCCGCTCTCGAGCACAACATCGACGTGATCGTGTTTTCGCGGTAACTCGTTAGCGGTGGTCATGCGAAGTGAGCCCGACATGCCCAGGTGAATCATCACCGTTGCACCCGAGTCGAGATCAATTAAGAGGTACTTAGCGCGACGGCGTGTCTGAATGATTATCGCTTGACTGAGGTGTCGCTCAAAGTCCTGAGTGATGGGCCACCGCAGACGGCGGTCTCTCACTATTACATTGACAATACGCTGCCCCTCGACATGGGGCGCAATGCCCCGACGGGTCGTCTCAACTTCAGGCAGCTCTGGCAAAACAACCTCCAACGGATATGCGGACAAAAAAAACCCCGGCGTTGCCGGGGTTCTCGTAATACGTAACGCTTACTTGATCTTACCTTCTTTGTAGACCACATGTTTACGGGCGACAGGGTCGTACTTTTTCATTTCCAACTTATCAGGCGTTGTGCGCTTGTTTTTGTCAGTAGTATAAAAGTGGCCTGTACCAGCCGTTGAATTCATTCGGATCTTTTCACGCATCGGTTCTTACTCCTCAAACCTTCTCGCCGCGAGCTCGGAGCTCGGACAACACGGTTTCGATTCCACGCTTATCGATAATTCTCATGCCCTTAGGTGATACACGAAGCGAAACAAAGCGCTTCTCTGACTCCACCCAAAAACGGTGATTGTGAAGGTTGGGCAGAAAGCGTCTGCGAGTGCGATTCTTCGCATGCGAGACATTGTTTCCCGTCATCGGGCGCTTTCCTGTAACTTGACATACTCGCGACATCTGTCTGTCCACAAAAAAAAGGAGCGGCAACATACCAAAGGGCTCGCGCTTAAGCAACACGAAGTCTTACACAAAGCCCAAGTTTCTGAGGCTTAGGCATCGATTATTTGCAACAACAAGATGGTCGAGCAGTTGAATATCGAGCAGTTGCAACGCCCGACTGAGTTTATCCGTGACCTCCCTGTCTGCGGGGCTGGGGTCCAAACAGCCTGACGGATGGTTGTGGGCAACGACGACGGATACCGCATGGTGGACAATCGCACGCAGCGCAACGACGCGCGTATAAACGGGTGCAGTGTCGACACTGCCATAAAATAGGACTTCGCTCGTAATTAATCGGTTTCGGGCGTCGAGGAACAACGCCAAAAAGTGCTCTTGCGACAAGCCCGACAGGGCATCGATCACATAACCTTCGTAAGCCCGTGTTCCCAAGACGCACGATGGTTCAGAAAGTGCCTCTCGGTTCACCAACGTCTGTAACTGCAGTGACGCGCGAAGCCGCAGGCGAGCCGCGGTATCAATCGTAGGGTGGTTGATTTCCTGATCAACAATACGGCGAACAATCGTTGCGAGACTCAGTTGGTCCCTATAAGCCGCCAGAACCTGCCAAATCGCAAATGAGGAAATATTCATCACTGTGGCCAATACGCCTACGATCGAGTGATCGTACCGAGACGCCTCATGACAATTCACTGCTCCTTGTTTTTTCACATCCTCACCTGCTGCCTAGGTTCTGACCATTCTTTGAGAATTAACAACGTGATTGCATATACCCAAGGCCACTCCTGCAACACCGGTATGATTCACCGCGACTGAATGCTACCTTTGACACGTACTCTGAGCGCTCTAACTTAAAAATGGCACGTCTTTTAAATCGTAATTTCATCCTCGGCATTACCGGCAGTATCGCGGCTTATAAGGCCGCTGAGCTCACCCGTGATCTGATTCGCGAAGGCGCAAATGTGCGGGTCGTGATGACCGAGGGCGCCTGCGAATTTATTACGCCACTTACAATGCAAGCCCTGTCGGGCCATGACGTGCACATGGACCTTCTAGACACGGATGCGGAAGCGGCGATGGGTCATATTGAACTTGCACGCTGGGCCGACGTCATGCTCATTGCACCGGCAAGTGCCGACTCGATCGCCAGGCTCGTTCAGGGTAGAGCAAATGACCTGCTTGGGGCGTGTGTTCTTGCGACGCCTGCGCCATTGTTTATTGCACCTGCAATGAACCAAGAAATGTGGGCAAAAAAAGCGACCCAAGACAATATTAAAGTGCTGAATGACCGAGGCGCGACCGTCCTCGGACCAAGTTCCGGTAGCCAGGCGTGTGGCGACGTGGGTGCGGGTCGGTTACTCGAACCTGCGCTAATCGTTGAGGCAATTACAGAGACACTCGGTACCGGCCTTCTAGCAGGTCGCCACGTGGTCATCACTGCCGGACCCACTCGTGAGCCGATTTGCCCCGTCCGCTATATTAGCAATCGAAGCTCTGGAAAAATGGGCTACGCGCTTGCCGAGGCCTGCGTCAACGCCGGGGCTAAAACCACCTTAATTTCAGGTCCGGTAAACTGTTCAGCTGTCGATGGCGTTCACGTTATTGCCGTTGAAACCACCCAAGAAATGCACGAGGCAAGCCTTCTCGCTGCAGCAACGGCCGATATATTTATTGGCGCCGCTGCGGTTGTCGACTTTAAGCCTGAGTCCGTCGCGTCACAAAAAATTAAGCGCAACGGTGTCGCAGAAATGGATCTTCGCTTAGTGCCAAACCCCGATATCATTGCCACCGTATCGAACAGCGCTTCGCGGCCGTCGCTCGTGGTGGGTTTCGCCGCAGAAACGGAAGATGTGAAGGAATACGCGCGCCAAAAGCTTGCAAAAAAGTCGTTAGATTATATTTTTGCCAACGATGTGAGCGACACCTCAATCGGATTCGACAGCGATCGCAATGCGGGTGTCCTCATTGGACAAAACGGCAATATTGAAATGCCAATATCAACAAAGCGCGTTCTTGCCGAGACCATCATTGGAGAGCTAAGTCGCCACCTGGATTAACTATGGATCAGACGCCGTCGTCAGAAGGGTCAATAGAAAGACTGGGTAAGCCGTCTTTTCAGCGTCCTGTACTCGGGTTGCTGTTTGCCGTAATTCCAGCCCTGTGCGCGCTCGTTTACCTTAATTTTTTCCAAGGCAATAACGAGGAAGGCGCTCAACGGGCTATTGCTGAAAACGTCTTAGCGCAACGCGGCGCACTTATCAAATACGAGCATGATCGTCTCATAAAAAATATCGATCAGGCGCTCGCTAATATCGACCGCGGTGATGTTGAGCGCGTGGTTCGCCAAGCGTTACCGGCCGCGATTCGCTGGCAGGTCGTACCACTGGACGAACTGGGCATCGCGAGCTTGAAACCCAATGACTATGGACTTGAGTCGCTCGTGCTCCTCGACCGAGTTCGCCAAACATTCAGTTCCGGTGTCGCGGAGTTTGAGGCCATTCGAGGTCCTGAAGGTGTTTATCTTGCACTCGTCAGCCGATTTACTGCCGGAGATACAGAGGGGGTCGTCGTCGCCTCTTTTGACCAATCAGTAACCAACACCTGGTTAGCCGAGTCTCCGGCGGGCCCGTTCTCTCTGTGGCAAAATTTCGAAACGTCACCGCGGTCGCTGATTGCAGGACCCGGCACGTCAGAGCGCGATTCGATTGATCTGATGATCGCAGGTACCGGATGGACACTCTCCATAGTACCCGCTGACACCTTGGCCCTACCTCGGCAAAATTTGCGCAGCGTCGTTTGGCTTATTATCTTCGGCGGCTTGTCTGCGGCCTTTTGGCTGTGCGTCGTTGACCCGCAGAGGCGTCTCAAGTCGAACGTTGAATTAATTCTCAATACTGCGGACTCTCGCAAACCCTTAACGATTGATATTTCCGAACTGAGACCCCTTGCGATTGCCATTCGTCAGTTGACGTCTAACAGCCGCTTACGACACAAACGCGCATCAAAACAAAACTCAGACGAGGAATCGCTCACGACCGACCCGGAGGTTACGGTAGCCGAACCGGTAGACGCGGTGCCAGAAACACCCTGGTCAATCGAAGGTGGTTCATGGGTCACCCTGCCGCCAGTGAGTCTCGAGGATGAGGCGCTTGCCATTACCGCTCTCGCGCGCGGTATAGCGGACCTAGCGCTGCGATCTTCCAGCCGCTCTTTCGTCATTTCTCACATTGGCGAGTCCGCATCAAACAGCCCTAAAACGGCGCTGTCCAAAGCGCTATTGTCTCGCGGTATCGATATCATCGATCTCCGTAATGCCCCTTTACCCGTAGTCCATATGTCGACCCACAATGCAACGACGTCAGGGTCAGCGCTGGTCGTTCTCAGACACCCAACAGGTGCGCTGTCGATTGGCGCAATGACGAGTCGAATGTGGGTAACCAGTAGCTTCTGGCAGCAGGTATTAACCCTCTCACCGCATGCGGGAAACGTCGTGGGGGATGGTCGCAGCGTAAAGTTTTCGCTCGAAGACGAGTATTGTGAGCGCTTATCAAGCGATATTGCACTTGCTGAATCACGCTCATTACTGTTGATTTGTGACGATCAAGCGACATTAAACTTGGCGCAAAAAGCCTTCAACTCTTCGCTCTGTGACCTAACGATAAAGCGCGCCGACCGCGCTGATGCAGTATCAAAAATAGCGGACTGGCTAGAGGACTCGCCCGCAAACGCGGTGCTGCTCATTGATTCCCTTTCATCGACCTTGACGGTGTTTGATGAAACAGGGAGACGCATCAGAGACGATCACGCGTTTATGTTGATCATACAAGACGTGCTGGCTCGCCAGCCTGGCGCCGACGTACTGTTTGGACCCACTGCATCCAGACTACTTCCCTCGTTTGTGACTCAATGTGGCGGTGCGGCTGAAGTCGCCGCAAGTCCACCCCCCTTAATGCAGCGTGAAATGCAGCGCAGTGGGGCCATTGTCGCAGGTGATTGCCGAGGGTCTGTTTTATTAAAAGACCGCTGGTTTGGCTCCAACGACCCCCTTTACAACGCGGCGAGAATGGCCGAGGTTCTGAGTAACGACCCTCGTAGCGTCTCTGAACTTGTTTCAGCGCTCCCCAATACGTCCGTCAATGACCTGACTCTGGTCGACTCTGGGGAACTGCACAGCACACTTTTCGATATTTTACATGATGAGACAAATTTCCCAGGCTCACGCATTACTAAGCTTGATGGTGTCCGGTTGGATTTTGCAGACAGCTGGGTTCACCTCGAACACCTTAAGACAGATGGAACTGCACAGCTGTGTTTCGAGGGCGATGATGTAGACTGCCGCAGTCGGCTGGAGCACCTGCTGGTCGATGTCCTGAAAACAAAGAATCCAGACTTGGCGCTGCCGATCGCGTAAACGGCTGCAGCACGGAAAAAATCAGCAGAGGACAGCATGTCTCTTAATCGATCAGACGCAGAGCAATTTGCACGAGTACTTACAGAGTCTTTACCTTATATCCAACGGTTTACTCGCAAAACCGTGGTCATTAAGTTCGGTGGCAACGCCATGACAGACCCCGAACTTCATGAGAGCTTTGCGCGCGATGTTGTATTAATGAAGCTTGTCGGTATGAACCCCATCGTCGTTCACGGCGGGGGTCCTCAAATCGGAAAACTATTAGATCGTCTTGGCATTGAGTCTCGATTCGTCGGCGGAATGCGCGTCACTAACGAAGAGACCGTGGATGTTGTTGAAATGGTTCTTGGCGCCTCTGTCAATAAAGAGATTGTCGATAGCATTCACAGAAATGGCGGGCGCGCCGTGGGAATCACGGGAAAAGACGGCGAACTTATACGAGCAAGAGCGCTCTCGAGTAACCATCGTGTGACGGGCTCTGAAGACATCGGTCTCGTTGGGGAAGTGGAGAGCATTGATACCGATATCTTAACCATGCTCGGTGAAAGCGACTACATTCCTGTCATTGCCCCTGTTGCGGGCAGTGTTGATGGAAACACCTACAACATCAACGCGGATCTGGTTGCAGGAAAGCTCGCCGAGGTCTTAAGTGCGGAGAAACTCATACTGCTGACTAATGTAACGGGGCTTTTGGATGCAGACGGTCAAACGTTGACCGGCTTATCGACCCAGCGTGTGGATGAACTGATCGATCAAGCGGTCATTACAGGCGGTATGTTGCCAAAAGTTCAGTGCGCTATGGACGCGGTCAAGTCAGGCGTGGCAAGCGCACACATCATCGACGGCCGAGTTCCCCATGCCACATTGCTCGAAATCTTCAGCGATGAGGGAATCGGCACCTTGATCACGAACCAGAGCATGAGTACCGTGGACCACTAGTCACGATCGTTAATCACCCAACTCGGTGGAACCCATGTCACAAAGACGAAGCGACCGAAAAGATCAAATCTTACAAACGCTCGCGCAAATGCTTGAGGCAAGCCCAGGCAGTAAAATCACCACTGCAAAACTGGCGGCTAATTTGGGTGTGTCCGAGGCGGCACTCTATCGCCATTTTCCGTCAAAAACGCGAATGTTTGAGTCACTAATCGACTTTGTTGAAGAGACGTTATTTAGTCGGATTACACAAATTCTGAACGAAGAGTCCAATCAACTCACACGATGCAAAAAAATCCTGACACTGTTTCTTGTTTTCTGTGAACGCAATCCCGGCATCACGCGAATCTTAAGCGGTGATGCGCTCACCGGAGAGCATGAGCGTTTAAGAGGGCGAGTTGCGCAGGTCTATGACCGTATCGAAACACAACTTCGACAGTGCTTGAGGATGGCCGAGGTGGAAGAGGGTTGGCGAACGGCTATTCCAGTGAACACGTCAGCAAACCTGCTGCTCGCCTTGGTGGAAGGTCGAATTGCGCAATTCGTTCGATCAGATTTTGGCTTACTGCCAACTCGGGCCTGGGACGATCAATGGTCAGTCGCCACATCAGGACTCAGCGTGCCAGTACCCTCGAATCCGTAATCAAATACCGCCGCTCACTAATCACGACTCAGAGATCGACGCAACAAAACGACATCTTGCAGCTGCGCAAATCGACCTCGGTCGTCATTAAATTCTTTCGTGACCGCGAGGACCTGAACTTCGCGATCCGCGATGGCCCTGCTCTGACTCTCAATTTCAGCCCTCAGCCCCGCTATCGTCTCTAAATCTTGCTGTTGGGCTGCCTCGCCTCGCCGCTCAAGATCTGCAACTCGTGCCAGTACCTTTTCGAGTCGTGCGCGGGAGCTGCGACGATTACTGAATAATACCGAGAGTCGAATTTTAAGCTCACGAAGCGAACGCTCTTGAGCCGCATCAATATCTTCGACAGTGCTGTACCTGAGTAGCAAAAAACGATCCCACTCCGCCAAACGCGCCCGCTCAATCGCAGCGTCCTGCTGTAAGCGCTTCACAAGGTCTTTGTTTTCAAGCTCAGCGCTGCTTAATTGTCGGGTGACTACCTCAAGGACCTCGCCTTGCAAGCTGAGCACTTCGTACCCTCGACCTGCAAACTCAGCCGGTACCTGCCAATCGACCACGGTGCCGCCCACGTCATTTTTGTAACGGTACAAATTGTCCGCACTCGCTTGAGTCGTGAGCAGTAGCGCTGCCAATATCAGGCAGAGACCTTTAAACACCGTATTCCTCGCGATAATCCCGCATCTGATTGAGACTGTCTGACATCTCAGTTTGCCCCGCAAGCCAATCAATAATGTCATGCATCGTAATGACGCTGGCGACCTTAAGTCCCATCGACTGCTCCACTTCTTCAACCGCCGATGCTTCTCCCGCACCTCGCTCGCATCGATCAAGTCCAATCACAACGCCGAACGGCGTTGCGCCCTGATCCTTAATCAGTGCAACCGACTGACGAATCGCAGTACCTGCTGTGATGACATCGTCAATAATCAGAATGTTCCCGCAAAGCGGGGCGCCCATCAGAATACCGCCCTCACCGTGCGTTTTCGCTTCTTTACGGTCGAAGGTAATGGCCAGGTTATTGTTGTATTGGGTCTGTAAGGCAATACCCGTTGCCGTCGCCAACGGTATGCCTTTGTAAGCGGGACCAAATAAACCGTCAATTTTATCGATAACATCGCCGGCAGCGTCGGCGTAACAGGCGCCTAGGGTCGCCATAGCCTCTCCAGAAGAAAAAACTCCAGCGTTGAAAAAATAGGGGCTGACACGGCCCGACTTCAACGTAAACTCGCCAAACTTTAACGCGCCAAATCGAATCGACAGCTCAATAAATTGGCGTTTAGTGTCCGAGTGTGGCATCAAATTACCCAGTTTCCGTCAGCGTTAAAATTGTTAATCACAACATTCACTCATTTCAGAATGAAAGCATCTCGAGTAGTATACCAAGCTTGCGATTTAGGAAACAGAAATGAAGTTGTTGTCACTGGCAGTGGACGGCCTTGAGAGAGCTCACAAAGACGGGCTAGTGACGTGGGCGTTTCAGCAAAATGCGGACGTTATTTGCCTACAAGACACCCAATGCTCTGAATACTCGCTGTCATCAAACGACTTTTTTCCCGAAGGCTATCACGCCTATTTTGGCGATAACTACGACGACCCCAAGATCAACGGTGTGGCAATTTACTGCCGAAAAATGCCTAAAGCCATCATGTTCGGTTTGGGCTTTATGGATTTCGACCACTTGGGAATCTATATTCAAGCCGACTATGAAAGCTGCAGTATTGGAAGCATTTTGGTCCCATCAGCTGTCGGTGCCCGCGGCGACAAAGCATTAAAAATGCGATTTCTCACCCAGCTGGGTGCACACCTTGAAAAAGTGCGAAATAAAAAACGCGACTTCATTTTATGCGGTGGTTGGGAACTGGCTTGGCAACCCCGAGACGCCGAGGAGGCGGGCAACCGTCTCGATCTCCCGGGCTTCAGCCATGAGGAACGAGACTGGCTCGCGTCGCTGTATCGCGCGGGCTACAGCGACGCGTTTCGAGAGATCGACGCAAATGGCGACGACTACACCTGGTGGCCAGAGGGTGATGAGCGTCCCGGTCTTAGAACCGATACGCACATTATTTCTGAAAGCCTAGCGCCCTGTGTGCTCGCCGCGCGTATCGAGAGCGAGGAGGCTTTTTCAAGCCATGCCCCCGTCATCATTGATTACGACATTGAGCTATGAGCCTCTCAGTGCTTCCATCTGCGCTGCATTAAGCGAAACACAAGCGCCTTCAGCCAAGTCGAGCAGTGCATCAAGCTCCGCGCGACTAAAGACCTTATCTTCAGCGGTTCCCTGGACCTCAATCAACCCGCCGCTCGCCAGCATGACAACGTTAACATCACTCTGCGCAGTCGAATCTTCAGGGTAGTCAAGATCCAGTATCGGCTGACCACGCCACATCCCCACTGAAACTGCACACACACGATCAATCAATGGGTCCGTCTTTAGGTCACCCGCGCGTTGAAGCTTGTTGAACGCCGAGACCACCGCCACACTGGCTCCGGTTATTGCGGTTGTGCGTGTCCCGCCGTCGGCCTGCAGTACGTCACAGTCGATTGTCAGCGTCCTTTCTCCCAACGCCTTAAGGTCAACACTTGCCCTTAAGGAGCGACCAATCAACCGCTGAATTTCGACGGTTCGGCCAGACTGCTTTCCCCTCGCCGCCTCTCTGGCCATTCGGGTTCCAGTTGAGCGCGGTAACATTCCATACTCTGCAGTGAGCCACCCCTGACCTTTTCCGCGAAGAAACGAAGGCACGCCGTCGGAAATCGATGCAGTGCAGAGCACCTTCGTATTTCCGAAACACGCCAAAACGCTGCCTTCGGCCTGGTTGGTGTAATCGAGTTGAAAGGAAACGTCCCGCATTTGATCGAAATCGCGACCGCTGGGTCTTTTCACTGTGCTTGAATCCATGCTTTACCTTCTAATACGTGGGTGTCGCCCGTCAGTCTACTTGTTAGACTACGTACTTTCGACGTTCTTGGAGTGCACATGCCTCAGAGCATGACCGGATTTGCCAACCAAAGTGTGGCCGTAGGTGAATGGAACCTGTCACTGGAGTGCAAGTCCGTCAACAGCCGTTTTCTTGACTTGACCCTCAAGCTGCCTGATGTGGTCAAGCGCTCAGAACCCGCGCTACGGCAACTGATTACCGAAAAACTCGTCCGCGGAAAGGTGGAGTTGTCTATCCGCATAGAACGCAGCGAGGGTGGACCCGACGCGACCTTAAACCTGACTAAGCTCAGTGATATGAAGGATGCGTTGGCCACCGTTGTGCAGCATCTACCCAACGCACGCCCCCCCAGCTCACTGGATGTATTGATGACACCCGGTATTTGGGTCAGTGCAACTGTCGACTCAGACGAAATCATCGATGCGTGTCTCGATATTATGCCAGCGCTTATGGCGTCGCTTAGCCGACATCGGCAGATCGAAGGTGATCGCCTTGAGGCGCTTCTGCGAGAGCGCTGCCAAGGCATTAAGACAATCGTACTGAATTACCGAGAGCAATTACCGGCCTTACAGGCGGCACAACAACAAAAACTCCGTGACCGTATCAACACGATTGACGTGCCTCATGATGAAAAGCGCTTGGAAGAGGAGCTGGCGATTTTAGCCAATAAGTCAGATGTTGCCGAAGAGCTCGATCGTCTTGACGCACACATAGCGGCGATTGACGACGCGCTCCGCAGTGGACAACCCTGCGGGAGGCGCCTTGACTTCGTGATGCAAGAGCTGAATCGAGAAGCGAATACACTGGGGTCAAAAACAACCTCACTGGTGACGACGAACGCCGCGGTAGAGCTTAAAGTACTCATCGAACAAATGCGTGAGCAGGTACAAAATCTTGAGTAATCAAAAACACCCATCCGGGAGGCTCTTTGTCATCTCCGCACCGAGTGGCGCAGGCAAGACATCGCTCGTAAAAGCCCTTGTTGAGCGTTCGAACAACCTCGCAGTCTCTGTGTCTCACACCACTCGCTCGATGCGCCCGGGCGAAGTCGACGGCGTGAATTACCACTTCGTCAGCGAGTCAGCGTTCACCCATTTACGTGACTCGGAAGGCTTCTTTGAGTGGGCGCAAGTGTTTGACAATTACTATGGTACGAGTAGAGAAGGCGTCGAACACCAACTCGCTAAAGGGTTAGACGTTATTTTAGAGATTGACTGGCAAGGTGCGAGACAGGTTAAGTCCCTGGTCGAGTCCGCCGTCTCGATTTTTGTACTGCCGCCCTCAACCGAGGCGCTGCGCGAACGATTAACCGGTCGAGGCCAAGACGACACATCGGTGATCGAGCGGCGAATGCAGTCAGCACGAGATGAAATAATTCACTACACCGAAGCTGACTTCGTGGTACTCAATGATGTCTTTAATGAGGCTTTGAGTGACCTTGAGTCAATTATTTACAGCCAACAGCCCGCACAGACGCCACAGTCTGAACGTCTTGCATCGGTCATTGCCGATTTGCTCGCACCTTGAACAGAGACCAGAGTCGACAAGCGAGCCGCTCAATCGCTATACTGCGCGCCCGTTTCGATTTCAGGACTTTTAGATGGCACGTGTAACCGTTGAAGACTGCCTAGACAATGTTGATAACCGTTTTGAGTTAGTACTCTTAGCGGCCAAACGCGCGCGTCAACTCAGCACTGGAGGCAAAGACCCTCTCGTTGAAGTCGAGTCGGACAAACCAACTGTTCTTGCACTGCGTGAAATCGCTGAAGGCTTGATTACGCCCGAGGTCATGGCGCGCGAGCATGAGCTAGAAGCAGAAGAGGAGTTTGCAGCGAGCTTCGAAACTCCAGTGCTCTAAGCTGCAATGTAAGGACCTGTGTCCACACCCTTTCAATCCCTAGGAGCCTCATTCACCGACGTCACACGCCGGCTGGGGCTTCAGAACACCTCCAAATCTCAACTTCTCCCCTCACACGACCAGCGACAATCGTTTACGGGTTTTGAGGATATTTTAAGCGCTTACCTTCCGTCTGAACTCGTTACAGAAATAAAGCGGGCGTTTTTCTATGCCGAACAGGCGCACTACGGCCAGGCGCGGCGGACTGGAGAGCCCTATGTCACACACCCACTCGCGGTAGCCACCGTGCTTGCGCGCATGCACATGGATCACGAGAGCATCATGGCGGCTCTTCTACACGACGTCATCGAAGACACGGGTGTGACCAAAGAGGACATTCGTACTCAGTTTGGTGAGGAGGTCGCAGATCTTGTCGATGGTGTGAGTAAGCTGACCCAAGTCGATTTTGACAGTGCCGAACAAAAACAAGCTGAAAACTTTCAAAAAATGGCGCTGGCAATGGCGCGGGACATCCGCGTCATTTTGGTCAAGCTCGCCGACCGTCTTCACAATATGCGGACACTGGGCGCACTGAGTCCCGAGGCAAAAAAACGGATTGCCAATGAGACCCTCGATATATACGCGCCCATAGCCACGAGGCTGGGTATGAATGAAGTACGCATGGAGTTTGAGGACTTGGGGCTGCGCACACTCTACCCAATGCGCGCTCGGCGATTAGAGGCCGCACGCGAGACGGCAGGGGGTCGACGAAAACAACTGATCGAACAAATTTCCGAGCAGCTCGAGCAAGCGCTCGCAAGAGAAGAAATTGGGGCCGAAATCGCGGGGCGCGAAAAGCACCTCTACAGCATCTATTCGAAAATGCGGGAGAAGCGAAAGTCGTTCTCAGAGATCATGGATATATTCGCATTTCGTATCGTGTGTGAAGACGTAGACTCGTGCTACCGGACACTGGGCATTATTCATTCGCTTTACAAACCGGTCCCTGGCGAATTTAAAGACTACATTGCCATACCAAAGGCCAATGGGTATCAGTCGCTCCACACGATACTAAAGGGCATGCACGGCGTACCGATTGAAATTCAAATTCGCACACGTGATATGGAAGACATGGCGAATAACGGCATCGCTGCGCATTGGCTGTATAAGAGCCATCAGGACAATATCAACATTCCTCAGATGCGGGCACGCGAATGGGTTCAGGGTCTTCTTGAGATGCAGCAAACAGCGGGCAACTCTCTTGAATTTATTGAGAGTGTTAAAGTCGACTTGTTCCCCGACGAGGTCTATGTGTTCACGCCCAAAGGCGCCATTATGGAGCTGCCAAAAGGCGCCTGTGGGGTCGATTTTGCGTACGCAGTCCACACCGACGTCGGAAACCGCTGTGTTGCCTGTCGAATTAATAACCAGTTAGCGCCTCTCTCAGAGTCCTTGGAGAGTGGCGTGACCGTTGAAATTGTCACGTCGCCTGCCGGCCGACCGACACCCTCTTGGTTAAACTTTGCTGTCACTGCGCGCGCACGTTCGCAAATTCGCCACTTCCTCAAACAGCAACACCACGAAGATTCCGTCGATCTGGGTCAAAAGCTGCTGGAAAAAGCGCTCACCGCATTGCATCCCGATGACATCGTAAGTGTTGACTCACAAAAATTACTCATTGCAGAGCATTACCCCAAAAGTACTTTTGATGAAATCCTGACAGACATCGCACTCGGCAATCAGCTCCCCCAAGTCGTGGCCGCTAACTTATTAGGTCAAGCCGGCGCATCACTTGAAAACGATACAAGTGCGCTGGAAATCAAGGGAACCGAGGGTTACGTTTTAGTCTACGCCAAGTGCTGTTGCCCGCTTCCTGGCGACCCTATCGAGGGGTTTTTAAGTCCTGATCGAGGCCTTGTTGTACACCGGGAGACCTGCCGAAATCTGTCAGATCTCAGAGAACAAACCGAACGCCTCATGCCGCTGCGATGGGATGATCAAATCGAAGGCGTCTATCCCGTGGCAATTCGTATCGAATCGGCAAATAAACGCGGCATGATCGCCACGCTTGCGACCAAACTGAGTGCGATTGGCCTCAATATTGAGCGCATATCGACCCAAGACGAGTCAGTCCACTTTTCAAGTATTATTATTGAGCTGCAACTCAGTAGCCGCGTCCATCTCGCTCGTGTAATGAAGCGCGTTAGGGTCATGGAAGGCGTTCGCAAAGTTGTGCGCTGTAGCCGACGTTAAACGGGAGTTGATATGAATAATAGAGCCGTCATCAGTACCACCGCCGCACCGTCCGCTATTGGCCCGTACTCCCAAGCCGTAAAGGTTGGGAATACTGTATGGATCTCTGGGCAGATTCCCCTCGACCCGGAAACCATGGAGCTGGTCAGCGGAGGCATCGAAGCTGAAACGCGTCAGGTCTTTGCAAATCTTCAAGCGATTGCAAACGCCGCGGGGGGATCGCTTGATAACTCGGTCAAAATTAATATTTCGTTAACGGACCTGGGCAACTTCCAGGTCGTCAACGCGATTATGGCCGAGGAACTGACTGAGCCTTACCCGGCGAGGGCCTGTGTACAAGTCGCCGCGCTACCCAAGGGCGTACAAATCGAAATCGAAGCCATCTTAGCGCTCTAACGCATTCTCAATTCAACGCTGGGACTGCAGCGCGGCAAGATAACCATCACGAAAACTCGGGTACGTCAGCGTCACGCCCATGGCGCGAAGCTTACTATTACTAATGCGACGACTGCTGCGCGGTCGGTTTTCTCTGACACCTCGTGCCTCGCGCTCAAGCTTCTCAAAGCACCACGCTTCAAGCTCCTTCGTCTTCACGGGTTCATCATCATTAAGATTAAGCGTTGCCGGTATGGCGCGACCTGAGAGATCGCCCAAAATAATAGCGGCAAGGGCCTCAGCCGCATCGTCTCTGTGAATACGGTTGGTGTAGGCGTCACCAAATTGAGATGCGAATCCATCAAGAATGGGCGTCAACATAGTGGGACGAGCGCCATCGTAGAGCCCACTGGGGCGAACAATGGTCGCCACCGCGTGTCGTCGAAAACAGGCCTCGCCGTCCAAGAGCGCGCGAACAAAAGGATCGTCTGCGGCAAGTGGCGAGTCTTCAGTCACCCAAGCTCCGTCTTTTTCTGCATAAACCCGTGTGGATGAAACAAAAATAGCCCTTCGGCAATGCTGCAAGAGCCCCGATTCGCCAATGTTGCGTGCGCTCTGAGCGTAACCCGCTCGATACCCGTCGATGTTGCGACCGCTTGGGACAGGGGTAAAAACAACGTAATCGGGCTTCATCGCGGCCGCGTCACGCAGTGAGCCAGGCACACCGTAATCGCCGTAGAGGCGAGTCGTGAGGGCATCAGGCAGAATCTCTGGACGTCTAGAAACACCCGTCACATGGGCCAGTCCCTGAAGTTTAGGGAGCAAGCGCCTCGCTAAATCGCCAAATCCGATAACCATTACGTGTGGAGTCTTCACCTGCCCACCTTCATCCCGTTATTATCATAGAGCCATCCTAATGAAGCTCACTGTGCCGACTGACATTCTTCAACTGCCACTGCAGCAATTCAAGGGCGTAGGACCGAAGGTCCTCGAAAAGCTCAATGCTATGGGACTTGGGACCGTGGAAGACATGCTGTTCCATTTTCCACTCCGATACCAAGACAAAACGCGCTTAACACCCATTGGCGAACTCCGCGACGGTGTCGATGCAGTGGTTCGTGGAACCATTCGAGCGTCGGGCATTGCACGCGGACGCCGCCCGACGCTCATTGTAAAGGTTGATGATGGCACTGGGTTGGTCACGCTGCGTTTTTTTCATTTTCGCCGTTCGCAAGCACTGCAGCTTAAGGTGGGCGAGACCATTACGTTGTTTGGACAGCCCCGACTGACGGGCTCTCAGCCGGAGTTTGCTCACCCCGAGTATCAGCTCGGAGATCAAGACACACAACTCGAAGACGCGCTCACGCCCGTCTATCCGGTCACCGAAGGGCTCGGGCAATCAACAATGCGCAATCTGACCCGGCAAGCCTTAAGCTACTTGTCTAAGAACCCACCCGATGATCTGCTGAAGGGCCTGACTCAGGGAGGGCCCTCGATTGCAGAGTCCATTCAAGTGCTACACCGCCCCCCAGCCAATGCCGATGTTCAGGCGATTTTAGACGGATCTCACCCAGCGCAGAACCGACTCGCGCTCGAAGAGCTCGTCGCACATCAAATTACACTGCTGTCGCGCCGAGCAAGAACACTCAAGAAGCGCGCTGCCCAGGTCACTGGAAGCGGGTCGCTTGCAGAGCGCCTCGTATCGGCACTTCCGTTTGTACTCACCTCGGCGCAAACCCGAGTTTGTCAGGAAATACTTGAGGACCTTCGGAAACCAATACCCATGCTTCGACTGCTACAAGGTGATGTCGGTTCCGGCAAAACATTGGTCGCGGCTTTAAGCGCCGCGCATATGGTGGAATGCGGGCACCAAGTCGCGCTCATGGCACCCACCGAACTTCTTTCAGAGCAGCACTTTCGAGGTTTTGAACAATGGTTTACAAGCCTCTCCATCAAGGTAATTTGGCTCACCGGTCAGGTGAAAGGTAAGGCGCGTAGAGAGGCTTTAGCATCCATTGAGGCGGGCAGTGTGGATATTGTGGTGGGAACACATGCTTTATTTCAGGAGCATGTGGCGTTTCGTTCATTAGGCCTCGTTCTTGTCGATGAGCAACATCGTTTTGGCGTGAATCAACGTCTCTCGCTGACCCAGCGGGGCCTTAACGATCTCACGCCACATCAACTCACCATGACCGCCACGCCCATACCACGAACACTGTCTATGGTTGCCTATGCGGATCTCGACTGTTCCGTTATTGATGAGTTACCGCCTGGACGAAAACCCATAACCACCGTGTTAATTGATTCATTAAGACGCGAGCAGGTAATTAAGCGCGTTGGGGCGGCGTGCGCTGAGGGACGACAAGCGTACTGGGTATGCCCCCTCGTTGAGGAGAGCGATGCGCTCGATGCCAACGCCGCTGAGCTCGCATCAGAACAGTTAACAGAGGCACTACCCGACCTCACCATTGGCCTTTTGCACGGTCGCATGAATTCGGGTGAAAAGGCCAAGACGATGGCTGCTTTTGCGGCCAATACGATTGATATTCTTGTGGCGACTACGGTCATCGAGGTCGGCGTTGATGTGCCCAATGCCAGCATGATGATTATCGATAATGCCGAGCGCTTTGGACTGGCACAACTCCATCAGCTTCGAGGTCGCGTGGGGAGAGGAGCGATCGAAAGTCACTGCTTGCTGCTCTATCACACACCCCTTAGCCAAACCGCTCGCTCACGACTGGGTGTCATGCGCGAGTCACAAGACGGCTTCGTCATTGCCGAGAAAGACCTTAAAATTAGAGGCCCGGGTGAGGTATTGGGCACGCGACAAACAGGTGTTTCATCATTTCGCGTTGCTCGGCTTCCCGAACACGAATTCTTATTAGACGAGGCGCAAGCCGTTGCTAACAAACTGGTCCACGGCAATACGACAAGGGCAGAACGCCTAGAATCGCGCTGGACGCGCGCCCGTGAAGCGTTTGCCCACGTATAATCCGGTCTGTCACTCACTCATTGAGGTACCCAATTGTCGATAAACGTGATCTCAACCCAAAAAGTCGGCGCACTGTTACAGGTCATGCGCGTCGATAAGCCGATAGGGACATACCTACTCCTGGCACCCGCACTCTGGGGTCTTATTATCGCGGCGAACGGCTTGCCCTCCTTATTTCTGTTAACCACCTTCGTGGTGGGCTCTGTGGTCATGCGGTCCGCTGGGTGCACGACAAATGACCTTGCTGACCGCAAGCTCGACGGCTTTGTAGAACGAACGCGCAGTAGACCTCTGGTGACCGGCGACGTCTCGGTCATTGAGGCGATGTGTCTGCTCGCCGCATTACTGGCACTGGCGCTCTGGTTAGTGATGCAAACCAATTGGCTCACTGTTCAGCTCTCCATCGTTGGCGCAGTGTTGACCATTATTTATCCGTTCATGAAACGCTTCACGCATTTGCCTCAGGTGGTCCTCGGCGCCGCGTTCTCTTGGAGTATTCCTATGGCGTTTGCGGCGACCTCAGCAAATCTCCCGTCTGGGCTATGGTGGCTGTTTATCGCCAACCTGCTGTGGGTTGTGGTCTACGACACGCAGTATGCGATGGTTGATCGAGAAGACGATCTCCAGGTCGGTATAAAATCAACCGCGATTCTGTTTGGCGACTTGGACACACGCGTTATCCTTGTCTTACAAGTCCTGTGTCTCTTGTCGTTTGTGGCCACAGGGTTGAGCTTTGGCCTTGGACCCATTTATTTTATTTCCATAGCCCTGGTGGGCGCTTTGTTCTTAAGGCATCGAAAGCTCATCAACAACCGGTCTCGTGAAACCTGTTTCCAAGCGTTTAACGAGAGCAAATGGATTGGACTGATCGTAGCGGTGGGGCTGTTGGGACATTACAGCGTCTCGACCGTATAAGCGCATAACGTCGTCATTAGCGAGAAACCCCCACGTGGAACTCAGAGTGTATCCCAGTGTTAACGAACTGCCCAAAGCAGATTGGGAAAGGTCTTTTGCCTCAGAGTACCCGTTTTTAAAGCACGACTTTTTGTCCGGTCTTGAGTCCTCAGGGAGTACCGGTGGAGACTCGGGCTGGCAAAACTGTCACCTCGCGCTTTGGCATGAAGATCGGCCCATTGGAATGGCGCCGGGATTCCTCAAAAGTCACAGTTACGGGGAGTATGTGTTCGACTGGTCATGGGCCGACGCGTGGCACCGCAGTGGGTTGGAGTACTATCCGAAACTGATCACGGCAATTCCATTCACACCGGCTACCGGGCCCAGACTGTGGACCGATCCTACTCGTGAGGACGCGACCTTTGAATTTATTGCCGGCGTCACTCAGTGGTGTGAGTCCGAACAAATATCAAGCTGGCATATTTTATTTCCAGAAGAGACGTTGTCAGCCGTCCTGACTGAGGCCGGTCTCGTGCAACGCATGACCACGCAGTTTCACTGGTTTAACCGAGGTTACTCCGACTTTGACGAATTTTTATCGGAATTCAATAGTCGTAAGCGCAAAGCGTTGAAGAAAGAGCGTGCCGCGATCGCTGCTCAAAATTTGACCCTTACCACGAAGACCGGTGCTGAGATCAGCCCAAGCGATTGGGCATTTTTCTACTACTGCTACCAAACCACCTACCTCAAGCGAAGCGGTCACGAAGGCTACCTAAGCGGCGAGTTCTTCACCGGCGTGTGCCCAACATTGGGCGAAAACACTGTAATGGTCATTGCTCATGAGGGCGAGGTGCCCGTTGCTGCGGCGCTTTACTTTGTGGACGATGACACACTCTTTGGCCGTTATTGGGGATGCTTAAAAGAGTTCGAATTTCTGCACTTTGAAGCCTGCTATTACCGAGGCATCGAGTACTGTATTGAAAACGGGTTATCGCGATTTGATCCCGGCGCTCAAGGAGAGCACAAAATACAACGCGGGTTCGAACCAACACTCACGTACTCTAATCACTGGATTGCCGAACCCCGTCTCAAAGAGGCCGTCGCCGACTTTTGCCGCCGTGACTGCGAGCAGGTCAAACGCTATCGCGACGAAGCCACAGCACTGCTTCCTTTCAAGCAGCGCGCCTAATTACTGAGGTGCTTCGTCGCGCAAAAACACCCACTGCGCACCTTTGGATTGGGCTTCACTGAAGTAGTATCCAGACCCATCAAAGGATTTAAGTGCCTCAGGATCGGTAAGTTGGTTATCGATAATAAACCGCGCCATAACACCACGGGCCTTTTTGGCGAAAAATGAAATCATCTTGTACTGACCGTTTTTTAGGTCCTTAAATTGCGGCGTAATCACGGTTGCGGCCAGAACCTTAGGTTTGACGGCCTTGAAGTATTCATTTGACGCCAAATTAATCAGCACATCCGTATTTGCGGAGGCGAGGTCGGCGTTAAGTGCTTCTGTGACTTGATTGCCCCAGAACTCGTAAAGGTTCTTTCCACGCGAATTGCCAAACTTCAGTCCCATTTCAAGCCGATACGGCTGCATGAGATCAAGCGGTCGCAACAATCCGTAGAGTCCAGAGAGAATTCTCAATCGTGCCTGCGCAAATTCAAAGTCAGGCGCGGCCATAGAATCGGCTTGCAAACCCGTGTAGACGTCGCCTTTAAAGGCCAGCAAAGCTTGTTTGGCATTTTCAGGGGTCGCTGTGGACTCCCAATTCATAAAGCGCTCATGATTGAGGTGCGCAATATTTTCACTCACGCCCATTAATGCACGAATATCATCGGGGGCCAGCGTCCTTGCGTCGTCCACTAACAGTGCAGATTGGTCCATAAAGCGGGGCACAGTAGCGGTCTTTACGATAGAGGGCGTCTGGTAATCCAGTGTTTTTGCGGGTGACAAAACTGTAAGCACGGCGAATCTCTCTGCAATTGCTGTTCACTCGATGATAACCTTCCACGTCGACTTGAGAAATGGGTTAAAACGGTGAACTACTGGGCAACTTTTGCGCAGACTATAGACAATGTGAACCGTTCGGTGGGAAATGCCGTCGCTTACACCAGTCTGGTCATGGCATTGGTGACAACAACAGTCGTGGTTTTGCGCTACGGTTTTGGACAAGGCGCCATCGCTGCACAGGAGTCCGTCCTGTATTTGCACGGGACCTTATTCATGTTGGGTGCGGCGCCGACCTTACTCGAGGACAAACATGTCCGCGTGGACGTTTTTTACCGAAACTTTAGTGCGCGGAAGAAGCACTGGGTGAATACTCTGGGCCACACACTATTCACACTGCCCGTCTGCACCTTGATCGTCATCATTTCTTGGGGTTACGTCACAGAAAGCTGGATGATTTTAGAATCGTCACCCGAGCCCGGCGGTATACCTGCAGTTTTTCTGCTCAAAACGCTGATACCCGCCATGGCAGTAATGCTCGGACTACAAGCACTGAGCCAGATCATTCAGGGTTTGATCACGCTCTGCGAGGTCACCGACGATGATTGAAGGTGAACTCGCACTCGCACTCTTCGGGGCCGTTTGTGTGTTGCTGCTGTTTGGCTTCCCCGTTGCATTAACATTGGCCGGCACTGCGCTTTTATTTGCTGGAGGCGGGGTTATTGCGGGGTATTTTGATGCCAGTTTTGTGGGTGCGTTGCCCGGACGTATGTTTGGTACGGTCACGAACGAAACACTGGTCGCCGTGCCCTTGTTTATCCTCATGGGCGTCACACTGGAGCGCGCCAAAATCGCAGAAGAGCTGTTAACGGCAATGGCCAGTGGCTTGGGCGATAGAACGGGTGGACTGGGCATCTCCGTCGTCATCGTCGGCGCTCTCCTTGCCGCAAGTACCGGCATCGTTGGCGCAACCGTTGTAACCATGGGTGTTCTTGCCCTGCCGTCGATGCTCAGGGCCGGATATAACCCGTCACTCGCAACGGGTCTTATTTGCGCGACGGGGACGCTCGGACAAATTATTCCGCCGTCAATTGCGTTGGTATTGTTAGGCGACATCATGTCGACCGCCTACCAACAAGCACAGCTGCAAAGCGGGATTATCAACACACAAACCGTCTCTGTTGGCGATCTGTTTGTCGGTTCATTTATTCCAGGGCTTGTCCTCGTTGGTCTTTACCTTGGATACGTGCTGTTTATGGCATGGCGCTATCCAAGCAGCTGCCCAGCGCCAGAGCAGCGCAACACTCAAAAGTTGTCATTGATCAGTGCCATGCTGCCGCCACTGCTCCTCATTACCATCGTCCTTGGCTCTATCATCGTTGGCGCGGCGACGCCCACAGAGGCGGCAGGCGTCGGTGCTGTCGGCGCATTGATCTTGGCGGCCTACCGATCTGCTTTAAACCGCCAAACGCTTCGAGAAATTGCACAATCGACCATGGCAACCACTAGCATGGTCTTTTTAATCCTGATCGGTGCCGCACTATTTTCCCTCGTATTCAGAGGTTTTGGTGGCGATGAACTCATCGAAGACTTCTTTGCCGGTCTCGGTGGCGGTCCGCACATGGCCTTACTCATTGTCATGGTGGTCATGTTTCTGCTGGGGTTTATCCTAGACTTTATAGAAATTACCTTCGTCGTTGTCCCGATCGTCGCGCCTATTTTGCTTGCTATGGGTTTTGATCCCATATGGCTGGGTGTCATGATTGCCGTTAACTTACAAACGTCATTTTTAACACCACCTTTTGGTTTTGCGCTGTTTTATCTGCGTGGCGTCGCTGATGAATCTGTTGCAACCAGCGCGATTTATCGAGGTGTCATTCCGTTTGTAATCATCCAACTTGGCCTATTGGCCCTGATGTGGATGCGACCCGACATTGTGACGTGGCTACCGAGTATGATCAGTCGCTGATCTAATCCTACACTGAGTCAGTAAATGCTATGAAAAATAACGCCCGACCTGGAGAGCGCTATGAATCCGATTGATGAAACACCAAGACCCACTGGTGAACTGACGCTGCAAACGGTAGCAATGCCTGCCGACACGAATGCTAATGGCGATATTTTCGGCGGCTGGCTGCTCTCGCAAATGGATATCGCCGGTGGTGTTGCCTCAGCCGAGGTCGCTGGTGGCAGAGTGGCGACTGTTGCCGTTCAAGGCATGGCCTTCCTCACTCCCGTTCACGTTGGCGCGGTGGTCAGTTGTTACTGTGACATCCTCGACATTGGTCGAAGCTCCGTTCGTGTCCTCATCGAGGTATGGATCAACTCACAGCAGGACGGCGAGCCCATTAAAGTCACCGAAGGTGAGTTTATTTACGTGGCGATCGACAACGTAAAACGCACAAGAGCGATTACTGGTCAGTAAACGAAATCGGCGGGAGGACTCTGTCTCTCGCATTCAAATACGCGCGCTCCGATATTTCGTGATACCGGCGCACCCCCTCCAAAAAATCTTCATAGGACGCGGCAATTTTCTGTGCCATCGGGTCATCCGCTTTCAAGCGTTCCAGTGCACTCACCGCGTTGATGTAAAGCACGTCTAAAACATCCTCGGGCAGTGGTCGAAGTTTCGTGGAGTGCTCAGTCAGCAACGTCGTCAACGATTGATTATTACGCGCAGTAAACTCATCGAGCATGTCTTGGTTGGTTGCCCGAGCCGCGCCTTCAACAATGGCCTGAAGGTCTTGGGGTAACTGATCAAACGCGTCTTGATTAACCGTGAATTCCAGCATAGCACCGGGCTCATGCCAACCCGGATAATAGTAGTACTCGGCGACCTCCATAAGGCCAAGCGTGCGGTCGTTATAAGGACCAACCCACTCAACGGCGTCGATAACACCCGTTTGCATAGACGTATAGATTTCACCACCTGCGAGACGAACAGCTGTTCCGCCAGAAGCCGCAAACACCTCTCCTGCAAGCCCGGGAATTCGCATTTTTAGGCCATCAAGATCTGCTGCAGATTTCAACTCTCGATTAAACCAACCGGCCATTTGAACACCGGTAGAGCCCCCCGCAAATGGCCGAACACCAAACGGCGCGTAGAGCTCTCGCCACAACTCAAGACCGCCGCCGTAGTGCAACCACCCATTCATTTCTTGTGCCGTCATACCAAAAGGCACCGCCGTGTAAAACACGGAGGCCGGAATTTTACCTTTCCAGTAGTACGCGGCACCGTGCCCCATTTCGGCCACGCCCTGGGCCACCGCATCAAAGACCTCGAAAGGGGGGACGACTTCGCCTGCGCCATAAACCCGCACGGTAAGACGCCCATTACTCATCTCACCGACACGGCGAGCAAAATTTTCAGGGGCTGAACCAAGCCCTGGCAGACCCTTCGGCCATGTAGTGACCAGTTTCCACTCAATGGCCTGAGCTTGCTCCCCTGGGAGCCGATCCCTTGAGCTCTGGTCTGTCTTCTGTGCATCGACGGCCCACAGTCCAAGGGTCGCCAACCAAAGCACAAGCACACCAATGACGGCGACGGGTAAGAGCGTTCTCTCTTTCATAGGAGCCTCACAAAGCCTGAAGATTTGCGTACTGCAGGACAAGCCACTTGCTGCCCTCAGCAAAGTTTACCTCGATACGCGCATTTGCTCCCCGACCTTCCATATTAAGAACCACGCCCTCGCCAAACATGGGATGCACAACGCGCTGACCAAAGCTCAAACCCGATTCGTTGGAAGCGCTGGCGGGCTGCTGAAAACGGTCAATCAAGGGGCGGGTCAAACCACCGTGCAAGCGCACCTCCTCGATTAACGCTGCCGGTATTTCGCGAACAAAACGCGAGGGCGTGTTGTACGTTTCATTACCGTGAAGGCGACGACTCTCAGCATAGGTGATCAAAAGCCGTTGTTGGGCACGTGTAATACCCACGTAAGCGAGACGGCGCTCCTCTTCCAATCGGCCAGGCTCTTCGACCGACATGCGATGTGGGAATAAATTTTCCTCAAGGCCTGCCAGAACGACCAACGGAAACTCAAGCCCCTTGGCAGAATGCAAGGTCATCATTTGCACGCTGTCCTCATAAGGGTCCGCTTGTGTGTCGCCGGCATCAAGCGCCGCACTGTCAAGGAACTGCTGGAGCGGCGATAGCGTGTCGTCCTCGGCCCTAAACGTCTTTGCCGCCGACACTAATTCTTCTAAGTTTTCGACGCGAGCCTGACCTCGCTCGCCTTTCTCGGCCTTATAAAAATCGATCAGACCCGTCCGATGAATGACGTGCTCCACCATCTCCTCGATCGGCAGTTCCAGTGTCTCGCTGTCGAGTTCATTAATCAAAGCAGCAAAGCCTGCGAGCGACGACCGGGCTCGTGTACTGAGCAAATTATTTTGCTGGGTAAGAACGATCGCCTGCCACATGGAAACACCTTGGTCACGCGCAATCGCGCGCAGGTCGTCGATGGTCTTACTGCCAATACCGCGCGTCGGTGTGTTAATCACACGCTCCAGTGCCGGGTCATCACCACGACCAATAACGAGACGCAAATACGCCAGTGCGTTTCGAATCTCTAGGCGTTCGTAAAATCGCTGGCCACCGTAAATCCGATAGGGGAGACCCCCACGTATCAGCGCCTCTTCAATGACTCGGGACTGTGCATTTGACCGGTACAAAATGGCACTCGACTTGCGCGTATTTCCCTCATCCGTCCACGCTTGGATTTGTTCCACAATAAAACGGGCTTCATCTTGCTCATTAAAACCCGCATACAGCCTTATGAGATCGCCGTCATCGCCATCGGTCCACAAGTCTTTCCCTAAGCGGCCGCCGTTATGGGAAATAACCCCATTAGCGGCGTCTAAAATAGTCTTGGTAGAACGGTAATTCTGCTCGAGACGAACCGTTTGTGTGTCTTTAAAGTCCTGAGTAAACCGCTGAATATTTTCAATTTTAGCGCCGCGCCAACCGTAAATGGATTGATCGTCATCACCGACAGCAACTATTGGGATCGCACTCCCCGCCAGCACCCGCAGCCAGGCGTACTGAATCGAGTTCGTGTCTTGGAATTCATCGACCAATAAAATATTAAATCGGCTTTGATAATGCGCCAGTGTCTCAGGGGACTTAAGCCAGAGCTCATGCGCCCGCAGCAAAAGCTCCGCAAAATCGACTAAACCGCCTCTCTGGCAAGCCTCTTCGTAAGACGCGTAAATTTTGACCATAGTCTTGGTGTAAAGATCGCCGAGCGGGGGATCAATATGACCGGCTCTGAGTCCCTCATCCTTTTGCCCGTTAATAAACCACTGCGCCTGTCGGGGTGGCCACTTTGCATCGTCAAGACCAAGCTCACGGCAAACGCGCTTAACGAGCCGTAGCTGGTCATCACTGTCCAAAATCTGAAAGTTCTGGGGCAGTCCCGCTTCGGCCCAGTGCGTTTGTAGCAGCCGATGTGCCAAACCGTGGAAAGTACCGATCCATAGACCCTGAGTCGGCCGTCCGAGCATCTCTTCGATACGACCCCGCATCTCACGCGCAGCTTTGTTGGTAAACGTCACTGCCATCACCGAATAAGGCGAGAGCCCTTCTGCGCGAATCAGCCATGCAATTCGGTGGACAAGCACGCGGGTTTTACCCGACCCCGCGCCGGCAAGTACCAGCTGATTGCCTTGTTCCGCAGCCACCGCTGAGCGCTGCGCCTCATTCAAACCATCGAGAATATCTGAAACATCCATCCACACAGTGTACTCGAAAGCGCCATTTGAGACGGCATGTAAGGCATTTTTAACGCGTCTTTCTGATACTCTATCGTGGGGTAAAGGAGGTCAGAGCATGGACGATAAAGAAGACGATAAAAAACGTGTACTCACGCCACCGGCCGATTGGTCGGAAGGCCTCAAACCAAAGGCCTCGAGCGACAACGAAGACGACATTGATGAAAGCACTGATTGGCTCGAGGACGACGACTTCGAAGTGCCACCTGCGAGCGAGACTACCGCGGAGCCCGCGATACTAGAGACAGCAGACAATGAGGCGCCGTCGGCGTCGGAAGCACTGCTAACGGACCATAGTAAGACCGAGTCTCAGCCTTCAAGCGGCAACACCAAGGTGGCTTGGGCGATCGCGGTGATTGGACTGATTACCGCCGTGGGTATGGGCGGTCTTTGGGTGGATACGCGCAGCACCGCGGATGTCGAGATCGCAGCGCTAAAAGACACCGTTCGCTCACTCAAGCGCGCTGAAAATAAGAAAGCCGAACCGGATGCTCAGTTAGCGTCAGACTACGCGGCACTGACGACACAAAACCGTAATCTCCAAGAACAATACAATGTGCTTGTGCGTGAAAACGAGTCTCTAAAAGAAAGAGAAGCGCAACGCGCCGCCGATGCTATAGAAAAAATGCAACGCTCAAAAGCCCCTGAAAAGCCCGCTGCAGCAACAGCGCCACCGCAAAGTGGTGGTCGTTGGTTTGTCAATTTAGAGAGCCATACCTCACGTGCTGTCGCTGCCGACAGAGTAGACTTACTGAGAAAGCAGCTCAAGCCGGTTAATGTTTCAGTCGCGCAAGCCGAAGTGAATGGACGGCAGTATTTTAGAATACGAGCGGCAGGCTTCGAATCTAAACGCGATGCCGCACAAGCGTCAGATTGGATGTCTTTACAGCTCAGTGCTGGGCCGTATTGGATTGGAAAAGCGCCGGCGGACGCCCAACGGTCTCAGGCAACTCCCACACCTGCGCCTCGTGTTCAGGACATCAAGGAGCCTGTCACAGCTAAAGCGAAAACACCGATTCGCTTGCAATCACTCCCGATGCAGGAAAATTGGTTTGTCTTCGTAGACACCTATGACCAAGGCAGTCGTGCAGACGCCGTTATTGCCGAACTCAATACTCAGGGACTCGACGCTAAAGTAGCGGTGGAGTCGCGGTCTGGAGAGCTCTTTTACCGTGTTCAAGTCGTCGGTATTGGCAGTCGCGCAGACGGTGAATCCATTGTCACACAGCTCAAAGACGGCGAGTTTAAGAACGCTAAGCTCAAAAGGAGCATCAACTAAAACCCTGTGATGTGTGGCATCGGCAGATGCTCCAACATCAACTGCGTTTTGTCCCAGAGCTCGCCCACACCCAAAGAAATCCACAAAATGACGACCAAAGTGACGCCATGCACCATTTTGCGGCGCCGCTCGGAAATCTTTAAGCGCGCCATAACGTGCCCGGCAGGCTCAGCGAAAACCAATGCGGCGATGACAGTAATTCCCCAGCCTAGGTAAGGGTCGTTGCCCCAAAACGTCTGCACAAAACCGGCATAAAACAATATTCCCGCGACAATGATCGTAAAAAGGTGAGGCATTTATTTTTCCTAAGGTGCACCCAGCACACGCACCACGCTATAACCAGTCATCGAGCGGTGCGGTCAGCGCAGACTGCGTATCGCCAGTATTGACCACCCCGACAGGCTCTACGAGCAGTAGTTTCGCTTCGGTGTCGGCGCGAGGACGATGCAAACAGCCCTTCGGTACGACGACCATTTCCCCTGCATTGAGCGTGACGGAGCCTTCCTTAAAGTCGATGACCAGCGAGCCCTCAAGCACGATAAACGTCTCATCAGTATCAGTATGCTCGTGCCAGACAAACTCGCCCTGAAGGCGCACGAGCTTAAACTGATAGTCATTCATTTGAGCAATGATTTTGGGGGCCCATTGGTCATTAAAAACTGCGAACTTTTCAGTGAAGTTAACGGGTAGGGGAATCTGGCGATTCATAACTGGTCTCCGGTCTCGTGTGAGCGCTTAATTTGCTGGTTCCAAGTTGACTTTGCCAGCGCATAAACCGCTTTATCGTCTGACGCGTTGTGACTAAAGATGGCACCGAGCTTGGTCACTGCCGCAATTGATCGACTGTTCGCTGGACCAATATCAAAAAAAACCGTATCGAAATAGTTAAAACTCAGCGCCAACAGGGCGCCTTTAATCTCGGCATTCGCACCCGTGCCCCATAAGGACCTCGCGAGGAACGTAAAACCAATACGAATGCTCGCGGTCTCGGCGTCGAGCCCATAAAACCGTGTGGACCCAACAACGCGTTGCGATGATTTTTCGAGAACCGAGTAGCAACCCAAGGTGTTAAGCAATCCACCGTCGAAGAAAAGAGCAAACTTGCCGCGCTGCCATCGGTCTCGCTCAGGGTGCTGCGCCCACACAAGCGGGTCTGCGGCAATGGCGTATAACGATTCGAAATCGTCTTTCGTGGTTGGCAAGAGTAGGAAGTGCGACGTCTCGATCGGGGCCTTGAACACACCGGTGTTCAATGTCGTACCGCTCTCAACAACTTAGGGGGCTACGCATCATGCAGCTCAGCAATAAGGGCGTTGGCCTCCGCTCTAATTGCAGTCGCGTCAGGACCAATGAGCGTTATGTGGCCCAACTTTCTACCCCGTCGGAACCCTTTACCGTAGGTTTGAATCAGGGTGCGAATGGGCCCTTCGGGCATTCGGCGCGGTAATGCATCGCCCAACAGATTGACCATGGCCGCGGCCTCGGTAAAGACCGGATTCCTCACAGCCTCACCCATGACGCAGCCGACATGTTGCGTAAACTGGTCAGCGCCCAAGGCCCCTATGGTCCAATGGCCGGTGTTGTGAACGCGCGGTGCAATCTCATTAACGATCAATCGTCCCTCGGTGACGAAGAACTCCACCGCCAAGACACCCACATAGTTCATTGCCTCCACCAGGCGATTGGCGTAATCAATGGCTTGTTCAGCCATCTCTGGCGCGATGCCCGACGGGACATAGCTGCCTATCAAAATACCGTCACGCATCGCGTTTTCAGTCATGGGATAGCACGCGGTGCAACCGTTTTGATCGCGGCCAATGACAATGGCGTACTCAGTCTCGATGGCGATCTCCGCTTCAGCAATGACGGGGTAGGCGTCACCCGGAATCGTATTCAGCGACTGGCTGTTAACGCGCCACTGACCGCCACCATCATAGCCCCCCAACGTGCGTTTACAGCGCATATGCGCACTGGGTAACGCGGCAAGGGCATGGTCCAACTCGCCCGGTGTTTCAACCAAGCGCCAGGGTGACGTAGGAATATTGAGTTGATCGAGCAGCGCTTTTTGCGTGTCACGCTCGCGCAATACCACTAAAGCCTCGTAATTCGGTGCAAGTCCAATCTCGGCTGCACGCCTCAGCATTTCATCGGGCAGACTCTCACGCTCAACGGTAATCGCATGGCACTCAGCCAGGAACACATCTAATTGATCAGGAAAGTAAATCGACCCCAAGCCTTCAACCACTGGGGTCTCGTCGACACACAGGTAGGCCACACTGTAGCCGAGCCTGTTTGCGGCCTCGCCCAACATTTGGCTCAACTGACCACAGCCAATAACACCTAAGCGACCTTTTGACATAACGGCTCTAACGCTCAATCAACAGGATTAATCGGCACACTCGCAGACTGTGCCTCTCGGTAACGATCAAGCGCGGCACGAATAACGGCATCGTCATTTGCCAACATCGCGGCAGCGAATAAGGCGGCATTAACAGCTCCGGGCTTGCCAACCGCAAACGTAGCAACCGGAACACCTTTGGGCATCTGCACGATCGACATGAGTGCGTCGATTCCGTTGAGCACCGTCGCGTCAACCGGGACACCGAGCACCGGTACCGGCGTCATTGCAGCCGCCATGCCAGGCAAATGTGCCGCCCCGCCCGCGCCCGCAATGATGGCTTGAAGACCACGCTCACGCGCTGATCGCGCATAGTCATAAAGACGATCGGGGGTGCGATGTGCGGAGACAACCTTGGTTTCATAAGACACGCCCAACGTGTCAAAAATGAGCGCGGCGTTCTCCATCACGCCCCAGTCGGAACGTGAACCCATGATGATACCGACGGCAGGTTCAGCCATTAGTTTCTCACTCAGCGCCACTTAACGGGCACTTGAAAATGGAAACGGGCGAGTATACCTGAGAAAAACAGCCGGTACAGGGCGAAGTCCAATTTAGCAAAGGTGCCACAGCCCCCAACGAATCAGCTCAAGGTCGCTACAAATACCGATCGCGTAAGCACGTCCTTCGCGTCAGCGTTCATGTTTTCAGATCACACAATCGACGTTTGGTTGTGCTGGCTGACCAACACGTCCATGGCAGGGCATTCGGCATTCGGCTACGGGAACACGCCCTGTGCGACCCGCCTTAGATTTTTTGCGCCTTTGACCCACTCGCGGGATATAGATTGCTCATGAGAGATCACCTGCTTATCCAGAGCAGGATCCAAAACATCTATTGTCTTGGTTTCTTTGTTATAAACTTTAGTCCGACCTTGCTGCTTCGCAACAGCAACGTGGTCATACTTTTCGTTGATCCAATCCATAATCTCCCGGCGCGACTTGCCGTTCAGTTTTTGGATCAAAATGTTGTATCGCTTGTGAAGATGAATGTAGGGCGTCTTTACGCCAGATAACTTGAAACGGTCGATACGTTTATCAACGCCAAGCTCCAAGAGATGGGGTTTCAGTGCCAAATCAACGTCGCGGCCCACTTGTGATCGGTATCGGTTTTTAGGAACTTTGATGTACACGTGGTCGTTACTAAAGGACTCGGCCTCAAAATCTAATGCATTCAAGACGCCTATTTCTTCTTCCAGAAACAAGTGTCGGTGCGGAGTCACACCTAACGACCAACCTTCTTTTCCACGAACCGCACCTCTACCAAAGAACCAGTCATTAAACTTCGTATAAAGCAGGTGATCTATGTCCCAGCCCTCGTAGAAGTCCCGGTTGATCACTATTGGAACTCCGTCAACTTCAATGCCCTTCTGTTCGCACTCCAATGCGACTCGCAAGTAGGTGCCCCACAACCTGATCATCTGAATCGGTGCGGTTAGTGTTTGGCTTGAAGACCCGCGGACGTTGCCGGACACCTCAAAACGGTCATACCGAACCTCCGTCATGACCTCGTGGGATTGCTCGACAGAGGACCCATCTGCCAGTACCACCTGCCGCATTTGGGTCTGGGTCGTCTTTCGCGGAACCACAACCTTGCACCTTTCCAACATCGCGAAATCTCTTAAAGTCTCTTGAGGCTCATCGTATCACGAAACACTTATTGTTATTTATATGGATAAATAAGTGTATTTACTTGACGTGACGGCAAACGAATGCACGATGACGCTTGATACATAACTACCTGCCATACTCCAACTTGCGAGGTGCGTGCGTTATTTAGAGCGCCCAAAAATACAAAACATTTGATATATTCAAATAATTAATTAAGTGTTTCGTTTTTAATAAGGGTGTCTATTGGCCGAGAGTTTACTGTAAGAAGAAAACACAACAGATTAATCGCTTTGTGAGAAACCCTAAATCGGTGATCGCCGCTTGAAGAATTGACCACGCTCGCTCGAAGAACCATCTCATTGATCAAAGATCACAATATGCTGCGCTCAGGAACTTCAAAGCGCCTCTGAAGTTCACGATTTTGCTATCGCTTGAGAAATGAATCGTGGCGGTAAAGCCAGGCATTTAATACTTCCGCTTAACCGAAACACTTAACTTAAATTATTTTTTAAAAAAAATGTTTCAATACAGGTGCGTAAGTGGACAAAAACGACGGCGCGAACAACGAGTGCGTAAAGCCTACACCACCGTTATTGCGTAGATTTGTTTGTTGCATTATTCCTCTTTGTATTCCTGCTCGAGGATTCCTTTTTCTTTTAAAGTTTTGGTTAATTTTTCGAGGCGGACAAATGCTATCAGTCCAAAAATAAATCCCAGTATTCCCATTGCTTCCATGTTTAATCTCTTCTATCGCCACACGTAACGCTATTCCACTGTAACCGACTTGGCGAGGTTGCGCGGCTTGTCCACATCGGTGCCCTTAGCAACCGCGACATGGTAGGAAAGCAGCTGAAGTACCACTGTATACACGATAGGCCCTGCAAGCTCTGACACTGAGGGAACGTCGATAACCGTGACGCCTGGGCCACTTTCAAACCCGACGGCCTGGTCAGCGAACACGAACAGCTGGCCACCGCGTGCGCGAACTTCTTCAAGGTTCGAACGGAGCTTATCTAAAAGCTGGTCGTTTGGTGCGACGGCCACAATCGGCATCTTGTCATCGACTAACGCCAAGGGCCCATGCTTGAGCTCCCCTGCAGGATAAGCTTCAGCGTGGATATACGAAATTTCTTTGAGCTTTAGCGCACCCTCTTTAGCGACAGGATGATAAACACCCCGCCCGAGGAATAGGGCGTGGTCGCGATGAACAAAGCTCGGCGCCAGTTCCGCGATTTTTGTGTCCTGAGCAAGTGTGGCTTCAACCGCCGATGGAATTTCAGCAATCGCTCGCCTGACCTGGGCCTCGTCCAACACGCTCGCGGATTGGCGACGCGCAATACACGCCATGAGGACCATGAGCGCAGCGAGCTGGGTGGTAAACGCCTTAGTCGACGCCACGCCAATTTCAGGGCCGGCCTGAGTCAGGAACACAAGATCACTCGCACGAACAATGGCGCTGTGGTCCACGTTGCAGATCGCGAGCTTGGCAAGCGCATAGTCGTCGGGTAAGTGTTTAATGGCAGCCAGGGTATCCGCTGTCTCACCCGATTGAGAAATAGTTACCACGAGTGTACCGGGCAGCGAAACCGACCGCCGATAACGAAACTCAGAGGCCACCTCGACCTGACAAGGCACGCCGGCAAGACCCTCAAGCCAATGACGCGCGACCAGACCTGCGTGATAACTGGTACCACAAGCGATAATTTGAACCGCTTGGACTTGGTCAAAGATGTCGGAGGCTGCATCACCAAATAACGCGTCATCAAGACCTGTAAACGTGAGCGTGTCGCGCAGTCGGTCGGGCTGCTCGTAAATTTCTTTGAGCATGTAATGCTCAAAGCCACCGCGGTCGGCCTGGTTGTCGCCGCCCGCAAGACGTGTTTGATTGCGCTCAATGACAGAACCATTGCGGTCAAAGATACGATAACCACCGGGCTTTAAAATCGCCAGATCACCGTCTTCAAGATAAACAAACGTATCAGTGACTTGACGCAGCGCGAGGGTGTCGGAACCCGCAAACGTCTCACCAATGCCCACCCCTAACACCAGGGGGCTTCCCTCGCGCGCCACGACCACTTCATTTTCATAATCGGTATCGACCACAGCAAGCGCATACGCACCCTGCAGTTTTGTCACCGTTTCTCTCACCGCGTCAAACAGTGTTGATCCCGCATCGAGCTGCGCGTGTACAAGGTGCACAATCACCTCAGTATCGGTCTCTGATTGAAACGTCACGCCGCTGGCTTCTAAGTCGCTACGAAGCGCTGCGTGATTTTCGATAATGCCATTGTGAACCAGCGCTACTCGGTCCCCAGCGATGTGGGGGTGGGCATTTGCTGCGGTCGGTGCGCCGTGTGTCGCCCAGCGCGTGTGGGCTACACCACGGCAACCCACGATGGGACTCAATGCGTTGGCATCTTCAAGCCCCTTAACCTTGCCCTGATACTTATGGAGTTGAAGTGCGTGATCATTATCGACCAGCGCCATACCTGCAGAGTCATAGCCGCGGTACTCAAGGCGCCGTAGGCCCTCCAACAAAATCTCTGATACCTCGCGTTGCGCTGCAGCCGCGACAATTCCACACATACCTACCCCTACTTTTTTGGTTTTTCGGGGCGACGCCACCCCTTAATATTACGCTGTTTTGCCCGGCCGACCGCAAGTTCAGACTCACCAACTGGGGAGGTCACCGTCGACCCTGCCGCAACGAATCCGTTGTCTTCAACGCTTAGCGGCGCGACTAATGTGCTGTTCGAACCGATAAAAACATTTTCACCCAGTTCCGTTCGATGTTTATTAACACCGTCGTAATTGCAGGTAATCGTGCCTGCTCCGATATTAGAACCTGCACCGACTTCAGCATCGCCAACGTAGGCAAGATGATTGGCCTTTGCACCCTCGCCAAAGTGACTGTTCTTCACTTCAACAAAGTTTCCCACTTTGGCCTTTGCCGACAATTCCGCGCCCGGTCGCAGTCGAGCATAGGGCCCGACCTGACAGTCTGGACCAACCTTTGCGCCTTCGATGTGTGTAAACGCTCGCACTTGCGCGCCTTCACCAATCACACAGTCTTTCAACACACAATTCGCCTCGATGACGGCCCCGCGGCCAATGACCACGTCACCTTCGATCAGCACGTTTACGTCAATGAATACATCTTCGGAACACGACAGTGATCCTCTAATATCAAGTCGACGACTGTCCGCAACATGCACGCCCGCGGACAACAGCGCCTGGGCTTGCTTGCGTTGGAATGATCGTTCAATGTGCTCTAACTGGAGGCGATCGTTCACACCTAAAATCTCATCGGCCCGATCTGTCACAACCACGCTGACCAACGCACCGTCTTCGATAGCCAGGCCCAGAACGTCGGGTAAATAGTATTCACCCTGTACATTGTCATTGCTGACACGCCTAAGCCATCCCAGCAAATCGGACCCTTTAGCCGCCAGCACCCCGGTATTGATCTCGTCAATCTCACGCTCGGCTGCCGTGGAATCCTTATGTTCGACTACTTTTGCAAAGTCCCCCGCGGCATTGCGCACGACACGTCCGTACCCTGTGGGATCATTGAGCGTTGCCGCCAGCAGCACTGGGTTTCCAGAACTGGCAATGCGTACGACCTCGGCGAGTACGTCAGATGACAGCAGCGGCACATCGCCGAAAAGCACCAATACAGTACTCTCTGGACCACACGAAGGCGCAGCAGTGAGCGTCGCGTGGCCGGTACCTAGTTGCTCTTTTTGAGAGTAAGTGCTTACGTCGTCTGCGGCGATAGCATCGGAAACCGCATCACCGCCGTGACCGACAACGACGTGAATCTTTGCAGCGTTTAGTTCACGAGCCGTGTCTATCACGTGGCTGACCATCGGCTTATTGCCAACAGGGTGAAGAACCTTGGGCAATTCGGACCGCATTCGTGTTCCGCGCCCGGCCGCCAGAACAATAACTTCGAGCATTCTGAACCTATCGAGTAATTTGCTGGGAGGATCGCACAGCAGTATGACAACTGCTACGGCAAAAGTTCCTAGAGTGTCGAGTCAGACAAAGGTGACACTGCCCAGGCCTTTGACGAGACGGACGTTAACGTCCCGCGCGGTTCTTGAGCTTTCTCAGCGTGGCAAGCCGTGCCGATGCCTCGGCAAGTTGTGCAGAAGCGAGGCTGTAATCGAGTTCACTGGACTGGTTAGCCAGCGCCTCTTCGGCCGCTTTGCGTGCCGCTTCAGCCGCCTCCTCGTCAAGGTCTTCACCACGAACAGCGGTGTTTGCCAAAACAGTTACGACGTCTCCCTGCACCTCTAAATAACCACCAGAGACGAAGTAAACCTCCTCTTCGCCACCCTGAAGGACAACGCGGACCGTTCCGGGTGTTAAGTCGGTCAGTAACGGGGTGTGCCCGTAAGTCACACCCATCTCGCCCGACGAACCACTGGCAACCAGCAGTTCAACAAGACCTGAGAAAATTTGAGCTTCTGCGCTAACAATGTCGCAGTGAATGGTCAGTGCCATTACAGCCTCCGATTACGCGCTGAGCTTCTCGGCCTTCTCGACAGCTTGCTCGATCGAGCCCACCATGTAGAACGCCTGCTCGGGTAAGTGATCGTATTCACCCGCCAAGATTGCTTTGAAGCCAGTAATGGTGTCTTTTAACGACACATAGATACCTGGCGATCCGGTAAATACTTCAGCAACGTGGAAGGGCTGCGACAAAAAGCGCTCAATTTTTCGAGCACGCGCAACCGTGAGCTTGTCTTCTTCAGACAACTCGTCCATGCCTAAAATAGCAATAATGTCTTTGAGCTCTTTATAACGCTGAAGCACTGACTGAACGCCTCGCGCGACGGCGTAGTGCTCTGTACCAATAATCAGTGGGTCGAGCTGACGCGAGGTTGAATCGAGTGGGTCAACCGCAGGGTAAATGCCTTTCGCTGCGATATCGCGGCTTAAAACGACGGTCGAGTCCAAGTGCGCAAACGTTGTCGCAGGCGAAGGGTCCGTCAAATCATCAGCTGGAACGTACACGGCTTGAATTGACGTAATAGAACCCGTCTTCGTCGACGTGATGCGCTCCTGAAGAACACCCATTTCCTCTGCAAGCGTGGGCTGGTAACCCACCGCAGAGGGCATACGACCAAGGAGAGCTGACACCTCGGTTCCCGCAAGCGTATACCGGTAAATATTATCAACAAACAAGAGGACGTCTCGCCCCTCGTCACGGAACTTCTCAGCCATGGTCAAGCCCGTCAAAGCCACTCGAAGACGGTTGCCGGGCGGCTCGTTCATTTGCCCATAAACCATTGCGACTTTTGATTCAGGTAAGTTCTCTACGTTGACGACTTTAGATTCCTGCATCTCGTAGTAAAAGTCATTACCTTCTCGTGTCCGTTCGCCCACACCAGCAAAGACGGACAGGCCCGAGTGCTCAGTCGCAATATTGTTAATCAGTTCCATCATGTTGACGGTTTTACCAACACCAGCACCACCGAAGAGCCCGACTTTACCGCCCTTTGCAAACGGACAAACCAAGTCAATGACTTTAATACCGGTCTCAAGCAACTCGTCAGACGCTGCAAGTTCTTCATAGGCGGGGGCCGCGCGGTGAATCGACGACCGCTCTTGCTCACCGATGGGTCCGCGCTCATCAATAGGGTTGCCCAGTACATCCATGATGCGACCAAGGGTTTCTATCCCAACCGGAACCGCAATGGGGGCACCGGTATTGTCTACAGAGAGACCTCGGCTGACACCTTCCGATGGGCCCATAGCAATGGCGCGAACAATACCGTCACCGAGTTGCTGCTGAACTTCCAACGTCAGGCCTTTGTCGGTGATAATCAGGGCGTCATACACCTTGGGAACGCTGTCGCGGGGAAACTCTACGTCAACGACCGCGCCAATAACCTGTACAACCTTTCCACTACTCATTTTCGAGTCCTCTGTGTTGTTCTGCGGCGCTCAGCCATGGCGCCAACATAAATCAAAACCACGCGCACGCGTGCTTATCCAATAGCGGCAGCACCGCCTACAATTTCTGACAGTTCTTGGGTAATCGCCGCCTGCCGAGCTTTGTTGTATACCAATTGAAGTTCGTCAATCAGCTCACCCGCATTATCGCTGGCATTCTTCATGGCGATCATTCGAGCGGCCTGCTCGCAAGCACCATTCTCAACCACCGCCTGATAAACGAGCGCCTCGATATATCGCGCCAACAGACTGTCGAGCAACTCGCGTGCATCAGGCTCGTAAATATAATCCCAATGATGCGAATACTGCTCTTGAGTATCTGCTTCTAACGGTAAAAGCTGCTGCACCGTAGGCGCTTGCGTCATGGTGTTTACAAAATCGTTACTCACCAAATAAAGCTTGTCGACCGACCCTTTGATGTAAGCGTCAAGCATGTGCTTCACCGCGCCAATCAGCTGCTCAACCGTTGGTTGCTCGCCAATGTCACGAACACTCGCGACGACATTGCCACCCACTGACCCAAAAAACGCTTGGCCTTTAGCGCCAATCAGACACAGGTCAATTTCATGACCCTCTTCTGAATGCGCCTTCATGGACTGCAGTGCACGCTTGAACAGGTTAATGTTCAATCCACCACACAAGCCTCGGTCAGAGGAGATAACAATGTAGCCGACGCGTTTTACTGCGCGCTGCTGCATGTAGGCGTGTCGGTACTCCGCCGACGCATTAGCAATATGACCCACCACCGAACGCATACGACGGGCATACGGCTTGCCCACTTCCATGCGATCCTGAGCGCGGCGCATCTTACTTGCTGCGACCATCTCCATTGCACTGGTAATCTTCTGAGTACTTTGAATACTCGTGATCTTAGTGCGAATTTCCTTACCAGCTGCCATCGTTAATTACCAAGTCTGCGTCGCAACAAACGTGTCCAAGCCCGACTTAAATGCAGCCTCACGATCGTCGTTCCAGTTTCCGTCTGACACAATCTCTTGCATCAAGGCACCCTGCTCAGCGTGCATGTAAGACAAAAGAGACGATTCAAAGTCAGCCACTTTATCGACTTCAACCGACTTTAAATAACCTTCGTTAGCCGCGTACAAGAGCACGCCCATTTCCGCCGTTGAAAGCGGTGCGTACTGCTTTTGCTTCATGAGCTCAGTGACGCGCTCGCCGTGTTCGAGCTGGGCTTTAGTCGCCTCATCAAGGTCTGAAGCAAACTGAGAAAATGCGGCGAGCTCACGGTACTGAGCGAGCGCTGTTCGAATACCGCCTGAAAGCTTCTTAATAATTTTGGTCTGAGCAGCACCACCAACACGCGACACCGAGATACCGGCGTTCATCGCTGGGCGAACGCCTGCGTTAAACATGTCGGCCTCCAAGAAAATCTGGCCATCCGTAATCGAAATCACGTTAGTCGGTACGAACGCAGAGACATCGCCCGCCTGTGTTTCGATCACTGGCAGTGCGGTCAACGAGCCCGTTTGACCCTTCACTTCACCGTTTGTAAACGCTTCAACATAGTCGGCGTTGACTCGTGCTGAACGCTCTAACAAACGTGAATGGAGATAAAAGACATCACCAGGGTACGCTTCACGTCCAGGCGGACGTCGGAGCAACAAAGAAATTTGGCGATAAGCAACGGCTTGCTTTGAAAGGTCATCATAGATGATCAGCGCGTCTTCACCGCGATCGCGGTAATACTCGCCCATAGTGCAACCGGCGAACGGTGCTAAGTACTGCATTGCTGCGGGGTCAGACGCGTTTGCGGCAACAACGATGGTGTGATCCATCGCACCGTGCTCTTCAAGTTTACGCACCACGGAAGCAACAGAAGAAGCCTTCTGGCCCACGGCAACGTAGACGCACTTAATACCGGTGTCTTTTTGATTGATAATGGCGTCAATAGCAATGGCGGTCTTACCGATTTGGCGGTCTCCAATAATCAGTTCCCGCTGACCACGACCAATCGGCACCATCGCATCAATGGCTTTGAGTCCAATTTGTACAGGCTGGTCAACCGACTGCCGGGCGATAACGCCTGGGGCAATCTTTTCAATCGCATCGGTGAGCTGAGCGTCGATTGCGCCTTTGCCATCAATGGGGTTACCCAGCGCATCGACCACACGGCCCTGAAGCTCTGGACCCACAGGGACTTCCAAAATACGGCCCGTGCAACGGCAAGTTTGACCCTCGGCGAGCTGCTTATAATCGCCAAGCACAACCGCGCCAACCGAGTCTCGCTCGAGGTTAAGTGCCAAACCGAAGACATTGCCCTCAAACTCAACCATCTCACCGTATTGAACCTCGGTGAGTCCATGAATTCGGATAATACCGTCCGTTACCGAGACAATAGTGCCCTCGTTTGTCGCTTGCGAAGCAACATCGAGCTGCGAAATACGCTGCTTGATGATGTCGCTGATTTCTGAAGGATTCAGTTGTTGCATGACCGGTTCCTCTGTCAAGATTTCAACGCAGTCGCCAGCTTGTGCAAGCGCCCACGAACTGAGCCGTCGATAACCAAATCGCCAGCTCGAATAATGGCTCCACCGAGAAGGGTGGAGTCTGTTTTAACAGTCATATCGACTGTCTTACCCAGTTTTGCTTTTAACGCGGAAGAGAGTGTTTCAACCGTTGCGTCATCCACATCAAACGCGCTGGTCAATGTGACATTTGTTGCTGCGTCCAACGACGCCTTGAGCTCCGCAAACAGCCGCGTCACTTCGCCCGTCAAAGACAATCGGTGGTTTTCAGCCAGGACCGCGATAAATTGCGCCAAACCCACTGGCGCGTCGTCACCCAACACAGCGGATACAGTTTCGGCACGTTGTACCGCAGTGCTGGCAGGATCATCCAAGATACAGGCAACGCTGGGCTCTACAACCACAGCCGTAAGCAGCTGAAGCGCCTCGTACCAGACGTCTACCGCAGTATTATCAACAGCAAACTGAAATGCTGCGCGCGCGTACGGCCTTGCCAATGTTGTTGGCTCGATCACGCTTACTGCTCCTTAACCAGCTGCTCAAGAATCGCAGCGTGCTTGTCCGCGTCAATCTCAGCTGCCAAGACCTTTTCAGCTCCCGAAATCGCAAGTGCACTGACTTGTGCAAGCAACTGCTCCTTTGCCTGAGCCTTTTCACGCTCAACTTCAGCTGTGGCGAGCTCTTTAACGCGGTCCGCCTCTACAACGGCGGCCACCTTTGCTTCATCCACAAGCGTCGTCGCTCGCTTGTTAGCAGAGTCAACGATCACCGCGGCTTCTTTCTTTGCTTCAGCAAGCCGATCCACCGCCGCTTTTTGAGCGAGCTCTAAATCGTGACCTGCACGATCGGCTGCGGCGAGACCATCAGCAATTTTTTGCTGGCGCTCTTCCATGGCAGCGAGAATCGGTGGCCACACGTATCGCATGCAAAAAGCAACGAACGCAATAAAAGCCACGATCTGTCCGATAATGGTCAGATTAATGTTCACAGTAGTCTCCTGTGGGTATAACGCTCACCGGATCACCGGTGAGGAAACGAGAGTTTCTTTAGCCTGCAACCACAAAGATGAGGTACATAGAAATACCAACACCAATAATGGGAATCGCATCAACCAAGCCCGCGCCCAAGAAGAACGTTCCCTGGAGGCGTGAAGCCAGCTCTGGCTGTCGCGCAGAACCTTCGATGAGCTTACCGCCCAAAATACCCACGCCAATAGCGGCACCCATGCCACCCAAGCCCATCATGATCGCAGCTGCGATGTAAATCATTTCCATTGTTGTCTCCTATTGAGTCTAAGTATGGACGTTCAAAAACTAGTGGTCCTCGTGCGCCATACTGAGGTACACGATGGTAAGAACCATAAAAATAAACGCCTGAAGCGTAATAACCAGAATGTGGAAAATTGCCCAACCAATCTGTAAAAGAGAAGCAGGTAACACCCAGAGAATACCGGCACCAAATAGCGCAGCAATCAAAATGAAAATCATTTCCCCGGCGTACATGTTCCCGAACAATCGTAGCCCCAATGAAAACGGCTTAGCCAGCAGGCCTACAATTTCCATAAACAGGTTAACGGGAATAAACACCCAGTGGTTGAAGGGGTTTAGCGCCAACTCTTTGGCAAAACCAAAGCCTTTGACTTTAATTGAGTAATACAGCATCAAAATAAACACGCCGACCGCCATGCCCATGGTGATATTGGGGTCCGTCGATGGCACGATTTTTTGGTACTCAATACCTGCTAAAACCATCAACTCCGGCACGACGTCGACCGGTATTAGATCCATCAGGTTCATTAAAAACACCCAGACAAAAATCGTCAGCGCCAGCGGCGCGACCAGTTTGTTTTGTCCGTGGAACGTGTCTTTCACTTGGTTGTCAATAAACTCAACAACCATCTCAATGAAGTTCACCAGTCCAGAAGGGGTCTCGGCCGACGCGCGAACCGCAACCCAACGAAAGAGTGCGCAAAAGATAACGCCCAACCCAATAGACCACGCAAGCGAGTCAACGTGAACCGCATTGAAGCCCATCGCAGCGATTTCGTCCGCGCCGTGCGCAAACGCCCACTCACCGCCGGCACCGACTGTGTGTCCGTCGTAACGATCAAAACCTTCCGGTAACTTGCCGTACGTCAGGTTTGTCAGGTGGTGGACAATGTAGTCCGAAACTGTCTTTTCTTGACCAGTCGCCGCCATTCGTTGCTGCCCCATCTAGTCGCACGCTCACTGCGGCGACACGCCTTTAACTCTTTTGTTTCGCAACCCAGAAATAAAACACCGGGCTACACACTAATAACGATACCGCGCCAAAAAACACCGGCCCGGCCTGCGGATTTGGTGATTTCGCAAACCAAACACCAAACAACAACGCACTCAAACTAAACTTTGCGATTCCCAGTAGCGTTGGAGCGTGCGCACCAAAACGACTGAACAAGCTTGCAGCGAGCCACACCTGTGGCAGTCCCACTATAGCCGCCCCGACCCAAACGCCGATCGCCGCGTCAGCATCGAGTAACAACCCAACGCCCAGTGACACAACCCCGATCACAACACTGGAATACAAAAGCGCCTTTGCAAGGTGACGAGCAAGCGTTGTGCGCGTGTACTCAACCACTAAGTGCTCCCAAGTGCTCAGACCCTCAAGCGCGCGCAAGTTTATTCGAATTGCCAAACAGCATCAACAAAGCAAAATGCCAACTTTTATTGGATACGATTTAAAATACCGTCAAGCACATCAAGGTCGCTGTACTGAATGACTAACTTGCCGCGCCCGTTTTTATTTTCAATAGTCACTTTTGTGCCAAACCGGTCTGACAGCTGTCGTGCCAATCGATCTATATCAGGGTCTCTTGCTATCGGCGCGTCAGCGTTCTTGGGCGACAGTAACGCCCTAACCAAGGCCTCGGTCTGACGAACAGACAGCTTGCCTTGAGCCACTTTACGCGCTGCTCTTATCTGATTACCGCCTTCAAGCGCCAACAACACTTTCCCGTGACCTGCGCCAATGGCTCTCGTTTCCAGTAACTCAGCAACTTCAGGTTCAAGCGTCAAGAGCCGCAGAAGGTTCGCAATTGCTGGCCGAGACTTACCCACTGCGGCTGCGATCTCTTGTTGACTTAAGTCAAACTCTGTTTGCAAGCGCTTTAGGGCTCGCGCTTCTTCGATGGAGTTTAAATCTTCGCGTTGAATATTTTCAATTAACGCCATCGCGATCGCGGTCTCGTCACTAATTTGACGAACAATGGCAGGAATGACGTCAAGAGACGCGCGCTGACTGGCTCGCCAACGTCGCTCCCCAGCAACAATCTCGTATCGATTACCGGCGATAAGCCGAACGACAATAGGCTGCATCACCCCTTGAGCTTTTATACTATCTGCCAGTTCATTGAGCGCAGTTTCATCAAAATCGCGACGTGGCTGGTAGTGACCGCGCTGCAGTTGTTCCAACGGAATCTGCCGAAGGTCACCTTGCCCTGCAGAACTTGCGTTAGGCGCCGCGGTGCTGGCCGCCGCTTTTGTTGTCAACTCGGCACCAAGCAGGGCATCTAAGCCCCTATTAAGTTTTCTTTTTTTTGTGGTCATTCACTTTTCCTGGGGTCACCGGCCTTTACTGTCTGCGCAAAAACTCTTCAGCCAGCGCCATGTAAGCACGAGCACCGCGTGAATACCTGTCATAAACAATCCCTGGCTCTCCGTGACTGGGTGCCTCTGCTAAACGAACGTTACGCGGAATAACCGTTCGATAAACTAAGCTGCCGAAGTGACTGAATAACTGTTCTGAAACTTCGGTCGTCAGTGAGTTACGAGGATCGTACATTGTTCGAAGAATACCCTCGATTTCTAAGTCGGAGTTAACCGTTTCGTTAATGCGCCGCACGGTACTGAGTAACGCCGATAAACCCTCAAGTGCAAAATATTCGCACTGCATCGTGATCAGTATTGAATCACAGGCCACCATCGCGTTTACAGTCAGCATGTTCAGCGACGGTGGGCAATCCACTAAAACATAATCAAACGACGCTGCGGCTTGTGATAAACCAGTTTTAAGACGCAATTCTTTACCATCGACATCAATGAGTTCTACTTCAGCCGCTGTAAGATCACCGTTCGCAGGCAGCACACCATACCCACCTGAAGGGGAGGTGATTAAACACTCCGTCAATGTCGCCTCGTTAAGCAACACATCGAGCACAGAGCGCTCGAGTTTGTTTTTTTCTATGCCTGAAGACATCGTCGCGTTGCCCTGTGGGTCCATGTCCACCAACAAAACACGCTGTCCAATTTGAGCAAGAGAGGCTGCCAAGTTAACGCTAGAGGTGGTTTTACCAACGCCTCCTTTTTGATTTGCGACGGCGATGATTTTCATGTGGTTGCCTCGGCAAATTTAAGCACCGCAAGCTGCCTCACTTCGTTCAGACCTGGCACTTGAAGCATCCGCTGCTCAACAAACACAATAGGTGCATCCAGCGCTGCTTTCTCAGTCTCGAGTGTTTGAGACTTCATGGCGAGCCAAACACCATTTTTTTTCAGCAGGTGCTGCGTCACCTGAACCATTCGCGTCAAGTCGGCAAACGCTCGGCTCAACACGGCGTCAAAACCCTCCTCTGGTTGGAAGTCTTCAACGCGTCCCTCGACGATAGTGACGTTATTTAAGTTTAGGTGGCGCCTCGCTTGATGAAGAAAGCGGGTTTTCTTTCCGTTGCTGTCTAAGAGTACGAACTCTGTTTCTGGACAGCAAACTGCGAGTGGTATGCCTGGCAGTCCTGCTCCTGTTCCGACGTCGCAAATACGGCGAGCACCGCCAAGGTGTGCCAATATTGAAAGACTGTCCATGAGGTGTTTGGGAATCATTTCTTCCGCTTTTTTAATCGCTGTTAAGTTGAACGGCTTATTCCACTTCTGTAGCAATTGAAGATATTCATAGAGTAGCGCTGCACGTTGCGCGTCGATAGACAGTGCGGCCAATCCTTCGCTAATGAGGTCGTATTCAACGTCACGCATTACTAGCAATGCGTTCAGCGGGTTTTTCGCTACTTCTTCGTAAATGAACCAATAACAGCGATAAAGCAGAGGGTGTTACACCTTGTATTCGACTTGCACGAGCAATGTTACTGGGTTGGTTTTGTATGAGCTTCTGACAAATTTCATTCGACAATCCAGATACCTTTGAAAAATCAAAATCTGCGGGTATCAGCGTATTTTCATGCCGTTTCAAACGATCTATATCGTCTTGTTGGCGGGCAATGTAACCAGCATATTTCACTCGCGTCTCAATGTGCTCTGCCGTTGCGGAATCTTGAACCATCTCGCCCTTTAAGCTCGCAACATCGCAGTACGACAGCTCGGGTCGTCGCACGAGATCAGCCATCGAATACTCTCGTGTGAGCGGCGTCGTTAACTTACCATCGAGCATTTGAGCAGATTCTGTTTTGGGGTGTATGAAAGTAGAATCAAGGCGCTCGAGTTCTTGTTGAATCGTCAACTGCTTGTCTTCAAACACCTTCCAATGGTCATCCGTGATCAGCGCTAACGCGCGTCCTTTTGCGGTTAAACGCTCATCGGCGTTATCTTGACGAAGCTGTAATCGATATTCTGCTCTCGATGTAAACATTCGATAGGGCTCTAATGTCCCAAGCGTCACTAGGTCATCCACCAAAACACCAATATAAGCCTCGTCGCGCTGTGGTTCCCACGGATCCAGCTCAGCAGCGTATCGAGATGCGTTTAACCCCGCTAATAAACCTTGCGCGCCAGCTTCTTCATATCCCGTTGTGCCGTTAATCTGACCGGCGAAAAACAAACCAGAAACATGACGTGTCATCAAACTATGCGTTAAGTCTCTTGGGTCAAAGTAATCGTACTCAATCGCGTAGCCAGGTCGCGTAATGTGCGCATTTTCAAGCCCCTTAATGGAGCGCACCAGCCCTACTTGAATGTCATAAGGCAACGACGTAGAAATCCCGTTGGGATACAGTTCGGACGTTGTTAGCCCCTCGGGTTCTAAGAAAATCTGGTGTGAGTTCTTATCAGCAAAACGGTGAATCTTATCTTCAATACTCGGACAGTACCGAGGTCCAGTCCCCTCGATCACACCACTAAACATAGGCGAACGATCTAATCCACTGCGAATAATATCGTGCGTTTCCTCATTCGTTTTAGTAATCCAACAACAGACCTGCTCTGGATGTTGATTCACTGATCCCAGTTGGGACATGACCGGTCGCGGCGTATCTCCCCACTGTTCCTGCAAGGACGAATAATCGACTGTATTTCCATCAATTCTAGGTGGCGTTCCCGTCTTTAGTCGACCCAGCCGAGGGCATATTTCGCGAAGTTGGTCAGCTAACGTAACAACCGAAGGGTCGCCCATACGTCCACCTGACTGGTTCTGAAGTCCAACGTGAATTTTTCCATGAAGGAATGTTCCCGCAGTCAGTACACATGCCGAAGCTTGAAAGCGAATACCTGTCGACGTCGTAATGCCTGATATTTGATCGCCACAGAGCTCTATATCATCGACGGCGTCTTGAAAAATAGTCAGGTTCTCTTGGGCAAAGAGTATTTGACGTATTGCATTTCGGTAAAGGACGCGATCAGCTTGGGCACGAGTGGCCCTAACCGCAGGGCCTTTGCGAGCGTTAAGCACTCGGAATTGAATGCCCGCCAGATCGGTGGCCGTTGCCATGGCTCCACCGAGTGCATCGATCTCTCGAACTAAGTGCGACTTACCAATACCACCAATAGCAGGGTTACACGACATCTGTCCTAACGTGTCGATGGAGTGTGTGATCAGCAAGGTTCGAGATCCAGCACGCGCTGACGCCAGTGCCGCCTCTGTACCGGCATGACCACCGCCAACAACAATGACATCAAATAGTCGGTCTGCACTCATCTGCGTGTCTGTGCTTCGTTAAGGGCCGCGAAGTATACGGGCATTCGTTTAAGAACATAAGCACATTAAAGACGGTTTAAAAAGGACTCAGTGGCAGTTTGAGTTGTTTATCCGCGTTTCTTTTTTACGATCAACCCTCACCATTGAGTCCACGTTAAAGCTCTTATATTTAAATATATATATAAAAGAGTAGATACTTAGATGTTGTTATTATTAGGGCTCTAAATTTTGTGGAAAACCCTTTGCAGCCCCTGTAGAAACTCATGAAAACACGACACAAACCCTTGTTGTAAGGTCTGTAAAACGGACGTACAAGCAGGGGATGTCCGTTGGATAAGTAACTTACTTAGAGACGATGAATTTCACCGTGAGGTTATGCACACAACCGCGCACAGGGTTTTGAGCGGTGTTATGCACAGGATAGTGAAAAAAAAGAAACATCTAGCTGCTAGGCGTTAATACACAGTTAACGGTGTCGCAAAGCAATTATTTACCGATGCAAAATGAACTGAAAATTTGGCCCAGTATATCGTCGCTTGAGACTCTACCGGTGAGTGTATCGATAGCAGTTTGCACTCGTTTAAGATCTTCTGAGAGTAACTCTGCGGCATTGTGAACGCTAAACTGCTCTAGGGCGTGAGCCAGTAATTGCTCTGCTTCGGCTAATGCGTCCACGTGTCGCTGACGCGCACTGAACGTCGAGTGTTGATGACCACTAATCAGTAAGGTTTCTTCAACAATAGAGGCCAATTCATCTAACCCTTCACCTGTTGCGGCGCTGAGCGCGACGCAATTTCGACTCGCCTCGCCTTCAAAACGCCCTAGCGCGCGTTGTGTTAAGTCGGCTTTATTGAAGACTTTAATGATGGGCGTAGACAGTGGTATCCAGTCGGTATCGATCGCAATCGGGTGACTGTCGTCAACAATATGCAGCACAAGGTCAGCCAAAGAACCACTGGCTTTAGCGCGCTTTACACCCTCTTGCTCAATAACATCGGTGGTGGAACGGATACCCGCAGTATCAATAATATCTAGCAGGGCTGCGCCAATTTGAACTGTTTCCTTTAACGCGTCTCTGGTTGTACCGGGTTGATCGGTCACGATCGCAATGTCGTCATAGGCCAATGCATTTAGAAGACTGCTTTTACCCGCGTTTGGCGCGCCGATTAAGACGGCGGTGTGGCGTTGCGTTCGTTTTCGCGCAGTAGAAACGTCACGCAACAGCGTTGTGATTGTAGTGTTACAACTGTGAAGTCGCGTAATAACCTGATGCCTTTGCAGTACGTCGATGTCTTCTTCTGGAAAGTCGATTGACGCTTCGGTCAACGCACGTAACTCATTTAAGTCAGTGGCAAGGGTGTCGACAAGTTCCGAGAACACACCAGCAAGTGATGACGCAGCTAATTGAGCAGCAGTTTCGGTTTCTGCCGATATTAAATCTGCAATCGCTTCTGCTTGTAATAGGTCAATTTTCCCATTTAAGAAACTGCGCTCAGAAAACTCACCCGGGCGTGCAGCTCGAGCGCCGAGCTCAAGACAGCGCGACAACAGCGCTTGGAGCACAATATGGCCACCATGAATTTGCAGTTCAACAACGTCCTCACCCGTAAACGAATGAGGCAGAGGAAAGTAAAGACCGAGTCCCGAGTCAATAACGTCACCGCAAGCGTTAGTGAATACGCACAAGTGGGCGTGGCGCGGCTCAAAGTGATGTTGACTTATAGTCGTTGCTATCGTTAACGCTTTTGGACCACTAAGCCGGATAATACCCACCGGCCCGTCGCCGCGCGCGGTGGCGATTGCGGCAATGGTGTCGGTATCTAAAGCCGTCATTAGGTTTTTTTAACGAGCAGCCTGTTCAATTTGCCGCGTAACAATGTACTGCTGAGCAAAGGACAGTAGGTTATTGCAAAGCCAATACAATACTAAGCCTGCTGGGAACCACATCATTAAAAATGTGAACGCAATGGGCATGTACTGCATTATTTTTGCTTGCATAGGATCCGGTGGTGCGGGGTTAAGGCGCTGCATGAGGTACATGCTGATACCCATTAAAAGCGGTAATACAAAGTAGGGATCCATGGCTGAAAGATCATTAATCCATAAAATAAAGGGAGCATGTCGTAGCTCGACAGATTCAAGCAGCACCCAGTACAAGGCAATGAAGACAGGCATCTGAATCAGCATAGGCAGGCATCCGCCCATCGGATTAATTTTTTCTTTCTTCCAGAGCTCCATCATTGCTTGTTGTTGCTTGGCTTTATCTTCAGCGTATTGGTCGCGAATACTTTGAATTTTGGGTTGTGCGGTACGCATCTTAGCCATTGATTTATAGCTTGCAGCCGATAAGCGGAAAAAGGCGAGTTTCACGAAAATGGTAAGAATAATAATGGCGAGCCCCCAGTTAACAACAAAGGACTGAATCAGCGTAAGCAGCCAAAATAAGGGCTGAGCTAACCACCAGAGCCACCCATAATCGATAACGAGGTCTAAGTTTTCGGCCAAGTCACTTAAAACCACCTGATCTTTTGGGCCGACGTAGAGGCGCTGAGAAATAGTGTGTTGGTCGCCCGCGTCAATGCTGACACCGGCATTTTTATAGCCAATGACGTTATCGCCGTTTGATAGTTGGCTTGCAAAAAAGTCATGTGACTCGGTTTGTGAAGGAATCCAGGCGGAGACGAAGTAGTGCTGAAGTATCGCGACCCATCCTCCGGGCAAGTTCTTTGAAAAGGGCTCATCCTGTAAATCAGAGAACGCCAGTTTTGTGTATCGCTCCTCTGGCTGCGTAAGCGCGGCACCGAGGTACGGGCTTACGCCGAAACCGACGTTGGCGTCTGGCGCTTCAGAGTTATCGCGTTTGAGCTGCGCGAAAGACGTGACGTTGACAGACTGTCCGCTGTTGTTGCGAATATCAAACGTGACGTCGACCACATACTGGTTGTCATAGGCGGTAATTTGCTTGAACACCTGAAGACCGAGAGGGTCGTTGCCTATCCACGCAAGCGTTAAGGTGTGGCTGCCATCGGCCCCGACGTCGATGCCCTGGCTGACGTAACGTGCGCGGTCCCCGCTGGCATCAATCCCGTCAGGCCCAATAAGGCCTGTCTGTGCAACATACGTTCTTAACGCGTTGCTTTCGAGCAGTCGGAACGGTTGGTCTGGGGTGTCCAGGCGGACTGGAAACTTAGGGAGAGAGGCGCCAGTAATATCGCCCCCGTCCATTGAAATGGCAAGGTTTATCGCGTCGGTATTCAGAAAGAACGAGGCAGCCTGATCGCGGGTTTCGGTGAGCGCGGCTACGGGTGCTGAAACCGAGGGAATGCCCTCGTCAATGGCAGAAAAGGAAGACTTTTCTTCGGTTACAGGCGTCTCCAGCACGGCCGCAGCGTAGAGGTCGCTTTGTTGCTTCTTATGGCTATCAGAGTACTGGTTCCATTCAATCAGCAGCAAGAGTGATACTACGGCGGTCGAGCTTATTAGCAGTAATCGTACAGGGTCCATTAGGTCCTCGGCTTTTGGCGCTCGTTGTCTTTTAATGCGTTGTGCTTTTCAGGAACCGGATCATAACCGCCGTCGGCCCACGGATGACAGCGGCAAATGCGTTTTACGGCAAGAATGCTACCGAAAAATGGACCGTGGCTCTCTAAGGCGTTAATCGCATAAGCAGAACACGTCGGATGATAGCGACAATTTGATCCAAGAAATGGGCTGAGCGCGATCTGGTAGGCGCGAATGAGGCCGGTTAGAACCTTAGATACTAAAGACGACAGTAAGCGGGAGAGCGACGTGATCATTTTTGTTGTTGATCTAGTTTTCGCCAAATCTTTGAAAGATCACTACATAGGTCTTGGTTTGTTCGTTCTGCAACGCCTTTTCGAGCCAAAAAGACGATATCCATGGGCTGTGCAAGAGGGTGGCGTCGGAAATAGTCACGAACAATACGTTTCACTCGATTACGTTGCGCCGCCAATTTTACATTTTTCTTGGCAACAATAATGCCGAGCCGAGAGTCTGGCTGGTCGCTTTTGATGCCAATTACGGTTCCTGCGCCAGCAGCAGCACGCGCTGTCGTCTTGTTAAAGACCAGCGAATAGTCGCCCGCATTGAGTAAACGAGAAGATTTAGGGAATTTATGGGACATGAGACTCATGTCCGACCGGCCTTATGCAGAGAGGCGGATGCGCCCACGTGCTCGACGGCGAGCGAGTACTTTTCGGCCGTTTTTAGTCGCCATGCGTGCACGGAAGCCATGGTTACGCTTTCTCTTGAGTACGCTGGGTTGGAAAGTACGCTTCATTGTCAGACCTTCAGAGCGGTGCTTCTAATCAGGGGGCGGAAGTATAGGTAGGGTCAAGTGACGTGGCAAGGGAAAACCCCAGAAAAATTATTGTGCTAATTTCACAGGTCTTTTTTGCGCGTTAGTGGTCACTAACGATGAGCGTCTTTTGCAGTAGGCATTAGATAGTGAGGCCGCCTTTACAAAAAGGTTTTTGTCACAATTGATCCATAAGTTATTCAAAACTTATCCACAGATAAAATAAAAAAACGATTGCTTTTTATTTTTTCTTGTTTCCCCCCGAAAAAACCGCTAAGCAACTGATTTAAATAAAGTTAATTTTTGTTGAAGTGGAGATAAATATGTGGATAACTGTACCTTATCGATTCGGTGTGAGTGTTTCTCAGGCCACCGTTGATCACGCGTACGTCACAATCGCTAACAATACGAAGAGAACAACAGAAAATGCAAAGCGCACCATCTTCATTAACCACCCCCTCAAACAATGTGTTGTGGGCGCGGTGTCTCGAGTCGTTGAAGCACGAAGTCCCCGAGGTTCAATTTAACACATGGGTCCGTCCATTAACGGCTGTCGATGATCATCGCGCGTTTGTGCTCAGAGCGCCGAATCGATTTATACGAGATTTCGTGGAGGAAAAGTACAGCCAAAAGATATCCGCTTGTTTGGCGTCGCTAGGGTCACCTGGCAACCAGCTGCCGATCAGTGTTATTTCTGGCCAAGATACGGCACTCAGCCAGCCGGGCGTTATTGGCCGTGCACCATCGAGTAGTAAGGATGACCGCGGGAGCCATAAAGGCCCTGAGGTGTTTAGTCGTAGCGCTTTTTCTGACGCACAGCCGACCGCGCACCGGGCTGCGCCTGCCATTATTGTGCCGACCCACCAACATAATTTGGTGAACGGGTACACTTTTGACAACTTTGTTCAAGGAAAAAGCAATCAGCTGGCGGTGGCGGCCGCACAGCAGGTGGCAGAGAGTCCGGGTGACGCCTACAACCCGCTCTTTCTTTACGGCGGTGTTGGTCTTGGCAAAACACACTTAATGCACGCCGTTGGTAATGCACTTCGTCAGCGAAAACCCGATGCAAAAATTGTTTATTTGCACAGTGAGCGCTTTGTTGCTGACATGGTGAAGGCGCTACAGTTGAACGCGATAAATGATTTCAAACGCTTTTACCGGTCGGTGGATGCGCTGCTCATTGATGATATTCAGTTTTTTGCAAACAAAGACAGAAGCCAAGAAGAGTTTTTCCATACATTTAACGCCTTGTTAGAGGGCGGACAACAAATGATTTTAACCAGCGATCGATATCCCAAAGAGATTGATGGGGTGGAAGAGCGCTTAAAGAGTCGCTTTGGGTGGGGCTTGACGGTTGCGGTGGAACCGCCGGAGCTCGAGACTCGGGTCGCTATTTTGATGAAAAAAGCCGAACAATCAGGCATAACGATGTCACACGAGGCCGCGTTTTTCATAGCACAGCGTATTCGGTCTAACGTTCGAGAGCTTGAGGGGGCACTGAAGCGTGTGATCGCAAGCGCTAACTTTACGGGCCGGCCTTTTGATATTGACCTTATTAAAGAGTCTTTAAAGGATTTACTGGCGCTCCAAGACAAACAAGTGTCGTTAGAAAATATAAAGCGGACCGTCGCTGATTATTATAAAATTAAGGTGGCTGATCTCTTATCAAAACGGCGTAATCGCTCGGTCGCACGTCCGCGGCAAGTGGCAATGGCGCTTGCAAAAGAGGTGACCAATCACAGTCTTCCTGAAATCGGTGATGCGTTTGGGGGAAGAGACCACACGACAGTGCTGCATGCTTGTCGTAAGATAGCGGAGTTACGAGAGACAACGACGGATATTAGTGAAGATTACAAAAACCTGCTGCGTTCGCTGACGACTTAGTCGCCGCATGTAACCTTAAAAAAGAGAGATAGTACGAATGAAGTTTTCAGTATCGCGGGATGCGCTGATAAAGCCTTTAAACTTGGTGGCAGGCGTCGTAGAGCGTCGTCAAACACTGCCTATTCTTTCAAATGTATTACTGAGCTTAGAAGGCAGTCGCCTGTCTTTAACCGGTACCGATTTAGAAGTTGAACTGGTCGGGCGTATCGAAGTTCAAAATGACGGTCCTGACGGCGACATTACTGTTCCAGCGCGAAAATTAGTCGATATTTGCAAAAGTTTGCCGGACGGCGTTGATATCGCCTTTAGTGTTGAAGATGGTCGCGTGACCGTAAAGGCCGGGCGAAGTCGCTTTACCTTATCCACACTGCCCGCTGCGGAGTTCCCAACGGTAGAGGCGGGAGAGGGCGAAATAGATTTAGAGCTGGCCCAGACGTTGGTGCGCCAAATGATTGATCGCACGGGTTTTGCCATGGCGCAACAAGACGTGCGCTACTACCTCAACGGCATGTATATGGAAATAAAAGAAGGCCGACTTCGTTTTGTTGCCACGGACGGCCACCGGCTTGCACTGTGCACAGCGCCGGGCCAAGTAGAGGCCGAGGATAAATCGGTTATCGTGCCTCGCAAGGGCATTTTAGAGCTTTCAAGGCTTCTCGATGCCGATGGATCAGTCACGTTGACCGTGGGGTCAAACCACATACGAGCGGCAACGGACCAGTTTACCTTTACCTCTAAGTTGATTGATGGGAAGTTCCCAGAGTATGAGCGGGTGTTACCGCGGTCGCCTGATAAGTCTGTTACCGGCGATCGAACAGAACTTCGTCAGGCGTTCACGCGCACAGCGATTCTCTCAAATGAAAAGTACCGCGGAGTGCGGTTGGCGCTCACTAATGGCTCACTGGAAATAACAGCGAACAACCCTGAACAGGAGCAAGCCGAGGAAATGGTTCCTGTTGATTACTCGGGGGAGGCTTTGGAGGTTGGCTTTAATGTGAGTTACTTGCTCGATGTGTTGGGTGTTCTTTCTGGGTCCACGGTCCGCATGTCATTGTCTGACTCAGCAAGCTCTGCGCTCGTTGAGGACGGTGATGCCGGCGGTGAGACTGATGCAGAGGCGCTTTACGTTGTGATGCCCATGCGTCTGTAAGGTTTGTTGAACACCCATTGCTTACGCAGCTCTCAATAGAAAATCTCCGGAATATTACTACCGCATCAGTTGATCTGCGGTCCGGAATTTCGGCCTTTGTCGGACCTAATGGCGCTGGAAAGACCACCGTGCTGGATGCGGTTCACGTGTTGGGGACGGGCAAGCCGTTTACCAGTCATCAGTCAAATAAAGTGATTCAAGAAAACGCCCCGCATTTTCAGGTTGTTGGTCGCTTTCGCCACGGTGGGCCAGAATCCGTTGTGGGTGTGAAGCGGTTGCGCCAAGGTGGGGGGGAGGTCCGTTTGGCGGGGAAGTCCGTGAAAGCGCTTTCAACCTTGGCGCATGAGCTTCCTGTAATCTTGATAAACGCAACCACGCTGGACGTTTTGCGTGAGGGGCCCGAAGCCCGACGAAAGCTGGTGGATCAGTTGGTGTTCCACGTGGAACATTCGTTTGTTGGTGTTTGGCAGCGATACTATCAAGTGCTCAAACAGCGTAATGCGCTTCTTCGTAAGGGCGTGGTCGACGATGATGCGGCGTGGGTTGCGGAGTTGGCTGTGCTGGGCGAGCAGTTTTATTACTCAAGGGTTCGTGCCACGGACCTATTAACAGCACAATTACGCGAAGTACTTGAGGAAATGAAGGTTGATTTTCCGTCATTACGGCTTGCGTTGAGGTCGGGCTGGAAGGACGGAGTGCCGTTTGCCTTGGCCTTAGAGTCGAGCCGATCGAGTGATATCGATCGGGGACACACACAGGTTGGACCTCACCGAGGTGATTTGTCCTGCTATGTGGCAGGGGGGCTGGCCAACGACCTGTTGTCTCGCGGCCAAATGAAGGTTCTGATGTCTGCGATTAGGATTGCACAGGGCCGCGTGCTTAAAGAAACCGCCCATCGCGCGCCGATTTATCTCCTCGACGACGTAGGAGCTGAGCTGGATGCCGCAAATGCTCAGGCAATATTTAGCGTGTTAGCGACGGAAGGCGCACAGGTGCTCGCAACAATGGTCTCGTTGAATGATACCGCACAGGGGCTCAAGCGTTATGTGACTGATGTGTTCCACGTGGAACAAGGGGTGCTCACAAGCGCTAATAAAATGGCATAATAGAAGCCACTGACAGGAGATCTCATGGAAGACAACACACCAGGCGCCGACGCGACGAATTATGATTCGTCCAGCATTAAAGTACTGAAGGGCCTAGACGCAGTTCGGAAGCGTCCCGGGATGTACATTGGCGATACCGATGACGGCACTGGACTGCATCACATGGTCTTCGAAATTGTCGACAACTCCATTGACGAAGCGCTTGCTGGGCATTGCAGCCAGATCGACATTATTATTCATCCCGACGAATCAGTCAGTGTGAGTGATGATGGGCGTGGGATTCCAACGGAGCAACACGAGGAGGGTGTCTCAGCCGCAGAAGTCATTATGACGGTTCTTCACGCCGGCGGTAAATTTGACGACAACACCTACAAGGTTTCGGGGGGGTTACACGGCGTTGGCGTTTCTGTGGTTAATGCGCTGTCAGAGGAGTTGTGTCTGACGATTCGACGCCAAGGTAAGCTTCACGAACAAATCTACCGTCATGGCGTGCCTGACGGGCCACTATCGGTGATTGGCGACACGCAAGAGTCGGGCACGTCCGTTCGCTTTAAGCCCTCGGATGCCACCTTTACCAATATAAAATTCCACTTCGACATTCTGGCAAAGCGACTCCGCGAGCTGGCGTTTCTAAACTCAGGCGTTCGAATTGTGTTGTCTGATGAGCGCAGTGGACAGAGCGAAACCTATTGTTACGACGGCGGATTGAACGCATTTGTTAATTTTTTAAACCAAGGAAAATCAACGATTAACAAGGTCTTTCATTTCGAAACGATGAGTGATGATGGCGTTAGCGTTGAGGTTGCACTGCAGTGGAATGACGGCTTCCAAGAGAATATTTTTTGTTACACCAACAATATCCCGCAGCGCGATGGCGGAACACACCTCGCTGGGTTTCGGTCCGCACTGACGCGTGGTCTTAACGGCTATATAGAACGAGAAGGCCATGCAAAAAAAGCCAAGGTTAATACGACAGGTGATGATGCGCGTGAAGGACTGACGGCTATTGTCTCCGTAAAAGTCCCCGACCCTAAGTTTTCATCTCAGACGAAGGACAAATTGGTGTCAAGTGAAGTCAAGCCCATTGTTGAGCAAGCTATGGGTGCGGCGTTCGGCGAGTTTTTACTTGAAAACCCGGGTGATGCGAAGTCCATTGTTGGAAAAATGCTCGACGCCGCCCGTGCTCGGGAAGCGGCGAGAAAAGCGAGAGAGATGACGCGGCGCAAGGGTGCGCTGGATATCGCGGGTCTGCCTGGAAAGTTAGCAGACTGCCAAGAGCGAGACCCGTCGCTTTGCGAGCTCTACTTGGTGGAGGGGGATTCAGCGGGCGGCTCGGCAAAACAAGGGCGAAACCGTAAGTTTCAGGCTATTTTGCCCCTTAAAGGGAAGATCTTAAATGTCGAACGCGCGCGCTTTGACAAAATGTTGGGTAACGCCGAGGTGGGGACGATTGTTACAGCGCTTGGCTGTGGCATTGGTAAGGATGAATTTAATCCAGATAAGCTGCGTTATCACAGAATCATTATCATGACCGACGCGGATGTGGATGGCTCTCACATTAGAACTCTGCTGTTGACCTTCTTTTTCCGGCAAATGCGCGAACTTGTTGAGCGGGGCCATGTTTACATCGCACAACCGCCGCTCTATAAGCTGACACGCGGCAAGTCGAGTCAGTACCTCAAAGACGAAGACGCGTTTTCTGAATATTTGACGAATGCGGCGCTCATTGAAACCACATTGTTTAAGAACGACACGGACGAAGGACTGTCAGGAGACGCCTTGGCCGAATTAGTGTCGCGGTATCAACGTATAGAGGCGACGGTGAGTCGTTTGAGTCGAGTGTATTCGACCGAGGTACTGTGGGAATTGGTTTACGTATCCCGGCTAATGGTCGACGACATGGGCGACGAGTCAAAGGTTGCCGCTTTCGCCGACCTACTTAGTGAGCGCTTACTATCAATTACGGATAGCAGTGCAAGCTATGAATGCCTACTTCGGCGTGACCCAGAGCGAGGAAATTACTACGTGGTGGTGCGCCGAACAGCACACAGCGTAGCGACCGATATTGTGCTTGGCCACAATTTGTTTAGCTCAAGCGAATACCGTGACCTGACGGATTTGGGTGATGTCTTGAGTGAGACGGTCACAGCCGATAGCTACGTGAAGCGTGGAGAAAAGGTCTTTGCTGCGGCCGACTTTTCGAAAATTATGCGGTGGTTGCTCGATGAGGCGCGCCGAGGATGTTCGGTTCAACGCTACAAGGGTCTTGGTGAAATGAACCCTGGGCAGCTTTGGGAGACCACCATGGATCCCGACGCGAGACGCATGCTACGGGTAACCATTGAAGACGCGATTCGCGCTGATCAGATGTTCATGACGCTCATGGGTGATGATGTTGAGCCACGTCGCGAATTTATTGAGACAAACGCGCTTGCGGTGGCGAATCTAGATATCTAATAGCGTCTAAAAGTGGCTAACTGGTCTCATCGTCATCTTTTGGCGTTGATTTTCCAGTCGCGAGTGACAGTTGATTAGCGTCCGTCTGATCGGGAAGAATGTCCAGGTTTTCTGGAAAGCTCTTCGACACGCGTGTGGAGAGTGACTGAAACCGGTCCACCTTGCCGTGAAGACCCTGCCGGCCAACTAAGCTCGTCACCGCTTCGTTGTAGCGTTTGGTGGTTTGCGAAAGCGATGCACCCACGCCTTCCATTCGCTCTGCCACAAGACAAACCGCATTAAAAATGTCGCCTGCACGATCACTGATTTCGCGAGCCTCTTTGTTGCTGCGTTCGACCATCCAGAGGTTGGCTACTGTGCGCAGAATCGGCATGAGTGTCGTGTGAGAGACTAATATGACATTTTTCCGGTAGCCGTAATTAAACAGGTCTCGATGTGTGCGCATGATCTCAATGTAGGCGGGCTCTACAGGCATAAACATCAATACAAAATCGGGACTTTGCAGTCCTGCTAGGTTGGCATAATCTTTACCAGAGAGCTGATCAATATGCCGCTTCACAGCGCCTGCATGTGCAGTAAGTGCTAGTGTGCGCGCTGCGTCGTCTTCTGCGGAAAACGCGCGCTCGTAGTCGACGAGAGAGACCTTGCTGTCAATGACAACGTGCTTCTTTTGTGGGAGGTAAACCACAAAGTCAGGAAGCAGTCGTTGCCCGTCCTCACCTTTGAAGGCCTGTTGCGCCTCGAAGTGTTCACCTCGCCTCAGCCCTGCCAATTCCAATGTCCGCTCTAACTGTTCTTCCCCCCAATTACCCACGAGTTTTTTATCGCCTTTTAAGGCTTTGGTGAGATTGTTAGCTTCTGAGGACATATCTTGTCCCACCTCATGAAGCTGTTTAATTTGTGTCTTTAATGCTGCATTTTGACCCGTTAAGTCGGTATGAACTTGGTTAACTCTGCTTTGAAAACCGTCGATCTTCTGCGAAAGAGGCTTAAGTAGCTGATCAAGCGATTCCTGATTACGTGAGGACAGCGTTCGCTCACCTTGACTGACAAGGGTCTGTGCTGTTTTTTCAAATTCGAGACGAAGCGCTTTCTTTGCCTCTTCGAGAAGTGCGGTCTTTTCGACCTGCTGATTGTCTTTTAGCGCTAACGTCGCCTTAAGGCCCTCTTCCCGGCCGCTCGTTGCGAGGAGCTGTTGATTGACCGTTTGAAGCTCTGACTGCAGGCGAGCCAGCTCTTCGCGCGCAATTTCTCCGCGTGTGAGCGCGTCGGCTACTGACCTGCGGTAGACACTCTGCCGATGAATAAGATAACCAATAGCAGTCGCACTCAGCGCAGTGAGGGTCAGCGCAACGAGAAGCGCATTAGCAGTCATTGAGTAAAAGAGCTCATCGCGCCAGCACCGCAAGGTCGGCGACTTTGAGGAACTGTGCCCGCAGTTCTTGAAGTAGTGCAAGTCGGTTAAGTCGCACGGCCTTATCCTCCGCATTAACAAGCACCGTATCAAAAAACGAGTCGACGTCACGACGGAGCAGCGAAAGTTGGTTCAGTGCCTCGGGGAAGTCGTTGTCTGCGACGGCTGCCGCAAGGCAGTCGCGTGAGCGCCCTAACGCACCGCTCAGCGCAATTTCTGCCGGCTCCAGTAACAACGCGGCATCCACTTCGCCAATCGGCTCATTCACTTTAGCCAAAATGTTGGCGACACGTTTATTGGCTGCGGCAAGCGCTTCAGCGGCCTCTGTGCCGGCAAAGGCCGTCACTGCTAGACTTCGACTGTCGATGTCACCAAAGCTATCGGTCCCAACAGCGGTGACGCTTCGTAAAACATCGACTGACACACCTTGTTCGTCGTAGTGCGCAGGTAACCGATCCAGTAAATAGCCCTTGACGGTCTCTACTACGCTTGGCGCAAGCACGCCCTCGTTGAATGACGCAGAGGCCTTTTGGAGCAGGTCGTCAATATTGGCCCCGGGTGCAAACCTCAGCAAAATACGAATAGCAGCGAGTGAGGCTCGACGTAACGCAAACGGGTCCTTTGAACCGGTCGGAGACTGACCAATTCCGAAAATACCCACTAAGGTGTCGAGTCTGTCGGCCAGCGCAAGCGCCGCGGCTTCCGGCGTTAATGGGAGCGCGTCGCCTGAGAATTTCGGCCAGTAGTGTTGCTCAATCGCATCTGCAACCGACTCAGTCTCGCCGTCGTGAAGCGCGTAGTGGCGTCCCGCGATCCCCTGAAGCTCGGGAAACTCACCCACCATATCGGAGACTAGGTCTGCTTTCAGTAGCGTACCCGCGGCGTTTACTGTCACTGCATCGGCACCCAGGCTCGAGCACAGAGACTCGGCGACGCTTGCGATGCGGCGTTGCTTGTCAGCAAGCGTTCCTAAGTCGCGCTGAAAAAGAACCCCTTTTAATCGCGTTGCCTTACTGGCTAACGTGGTCTGTTTGTCCGTGTTAAAAAAGAAAGCCGCGTCTGCCAGTCGCGGGCGTATTACTTTTTCATTGCCGTAGATAACAGACTGTGGGTTCTTGCTCTGGATATTCGACACGGTGATAAAGGCGGGCAGTAGCGTGCCGTTTTGGTCTTCGATATGAAAATATTTTTGATGTTCACGCATTGAGGAAATAAGCGCTTGCCTTGGAACCGCGAGGAAGGCGGTGTCGAACGTGCCTCTGAGCGCAACCGGCCATTCTACGAGACCGGCGACTTCGTTGAGTAAATCGTCTTCCACAATAGCGCATTCACTGTCTGAGACGAGCGCTTTAACTTGCGCTGAGATCAACGCTTTTCGCTCTTCTACTGAGGCAATGACGTGTTGCGCTCGCAATGTCTCTTCATAGACGTCGGCATTTGCCACCTCAACGGCTTGATCACCGTGAAAGCGGTGCCCTCGTGTGGTTCTACTGGCGTTTAGTCCAAACAGCGACAGGTCAATGGTGTCACTGCCGTAAAGCAGCACTAACCATTGAACAGGCCGCAAAAACTCGTGTCTTTCCCTGCCCCAGCGCATTCTTTTCGACACTGGGATTTGATTCACGGCTTGACTCACTAGGGTCGGGAGCACGTCAACTGAGACCGCGCCTTTAACGACTTTGACAATGCCCAATCGCTCACCTTTGTCGGTAACGATAGATTGTAAGTCTGACGGTGCTATACCCTGCTTTTTAGCGAACCCGATAGCGGCCGGCGTCCACTCGCCCTCAGCATTTCGGGCAGCACTTATCGGCGGGCCAAGCACCGCTTGTTCCGTGTCTTTTGCGCGTTCTTCAACGTCGGTAATTAGGACCGAAAGTCGTCGAGGTGTTGCTAAAACGCGCGATTTACCTATTGCTAAGCCGCTGTTGGTCAGGCCCGTAACCAAGGCGTCGGCCAGGGCGTCCGCCATTGCGCAATATTCACCCGCTGGTAGTTCTTCCACGCCAAGCTCAAATAACACGGTACGCGAACTCATGCGCGATCCTCCTCAGCAAGTCTCGCTAACGCAGCGGCAGCAAGATCTTCATCGGCGAGGGGAAATCCAAGTTTGGCGCGGGAACCAACATAGCTTTGAGCGGCGGCGCGGGCCAGTGTCCGCACTCGCAAAATATAACGCTGCCGCTCGGTCACCCCGATCGCGTGGCGTGCGTCGAGTAAATTAAAGGTGTGCGAGGCTTTCATGACGAACTCATAGGCTGGGAGTGGCAGATCAAGAGCGACTAAGCGTTGCGCTTCACGCTCGCAAAAATCAAAGTGCGTAAACAAATGGTCTGTGTCTGCGTGTTGGAAGTTATACGCTGACATTTCCACCTCGTTCTGGTGGAACACATCGCCGTATTTGATCGTACCGGTTGGCGTTTCTGACCACACCAAGTCGTAAACAGAGTCGACATCTTGTAGGTACATGGCGAGTCGCTCAATGCCGTAGGTAATTTCGCCGGTCACGGGTAAGCACTCAAGGCCACCGGCCTGTTGGAAATAAGTAAACTGAGACACTTCCATGCCGTTGAGCCATACTTCCCAGCCCAAACCCCAGGCGCCCAGTGTGGGCGATTCCCAGTTGTCTTCAACAAATCGGACGTCGTGTTCGAGCGGGTCCAGCCCGAGGCGCTTTAAGCTTGCAAGATACCGTTCTTGAAAGTCCGCAGGTGATGGCTTCATCACCACTTGAAACTGGTAGTAATGCTGGAGTCGGTTAGGGTTTTCACCGTAGCGGCCATCTTGTGGGCGGCGACTGGGTTGAACGTAGGCCGAATTCCAGTTCTCGGGACCCAGCGCTTTCAAAAAGGTTGCAGGGTGAAATGTGCCGGCGCCTACCTCTAGGTCAAGCGGCTGCATAATGACGCAACCGTTTTCTCCCCAGAAACGTTGAAGCTCTAGGATTAGCTCTTGGAAAGTTAGTGAACTCACTTCAGTGTCCCGACATGTCAATGGGACAAGTATACCGCGGCCAGCACTGGCATAATATCGGCAACCAGGGCGAATTAAGCGCATCTCAGTGGCAAAGAATCACAATTCACTCAAATTTCGATTAAAAGACGGACTGGCAGTTTCTGTCTTGCGTCTTACATTGCTCGTGTCCTCGGTATTACCGCTGGAGCTCTCTCGTGCCATCGGGCGCGCTTTTTCGAGGCTTTTGCTTGCCGCAGATACTCAGACTGTACGAATCGTGCGGCGTAATATTGATCTGGCCTACCCTCACTTATCGCGCGACGACAGAGTCTGCTTAGTGAGAGAGACGCTGAGCGAGCAAGGGGCCCTCGTCTTTGAACTTGGCCACGTCTGGCGTCGTTCAAGCACCTATATCCTTTCAAAACTGCGCGTGGTGGGCATTGAGCATTTAGAATCCGCGGCCCGAGACGGCTGCGGTGTCTTGGTGTTGGCGCCGCATGTTGGAAACTGGGAAGTACTCTCGCACCATTTAGTAACACAGGGCGATTTGTTGTGCCTGTTTGAGCCACAAAAGTTGCCGTCGGTGGGCCGCGAAGTTTTGGCAGCAAGGCAGCGTGCGGGCGGCGTATACGTGCCGACCACGCCTAAAGGACTTGTGAAACTTGTTCGACACTTTAAACGGGGTGGCTTAACGGGGATTTTGCCAGACCAAGTCCCCGGGAATGAGTCCGGGGGACTTAACGTTCCATTTATGGGGGTTGAGTGCTGTACGGCGAGCTTCTGCGCGAACTTACTGGCTAAGTCTGGCGCACGCGCCGTAATGGCCGGCGTTTTTCGGGTGAGGGGCGGTTGGGAATTGGTGTATCAACCGGCTTCAAATGCGATTTATGAGTCTGATCTGAACGTGGCGTTGCGCGCAATGAATTCCGATATTGAAACGCTCATCAAGGGGCGCGACGCGCAATATCAATGGTCTTACAAACGCTTTAGAACTCTGCCTAAAAACGGCACAAATCATTATGATGGCGTGAAGAAGTCGAATCGAGGTCACAGTTAATGCGTGTTTATACGGGGAAAGTTTTAGGGGCCTTTTTGGGTTTTGTGACGCTCGGCGTGGTGGGCGGTCTGGTTGGGTTTTTTGTGGGTCACATGTTCGACTCAGGCTTGGTTCGCGCGATCCGGATGACAGGTCCGGATGGCCTCCACGCACTGCAGCAAGAATTTTTTGATACGACATTTATTATGTTGGGCTATATCGCCAAGGCCGATGGGCGTGTTACTGAGTCGGAAATTGCGCAGGCGGAAAGTATGTTTGCACAGCTGCGGCTTACACCCTCACAGCGAGCGTCTGCCATAAAGCGGTTTCAACGCGGAGCTGAGCCCCAATTTGACCCGGCCGAAGAGCTCTCGCGGTTCCGTCGAACGGCATCCTTGCGCCCACAGACCTCTCAAACACTCCTTCTGTTTCTCGTCAGCATGGGCTTGGCCGACGGCCAACTCGATGCTGCTGAGAGAGAAGCGCTTGCGCGCGTTGCTAAAAGCCTCGGCATTTCGGATGTGGCGTTGACGCGCATTATTAACATGGTGGCTGCACAAGCGAATTTTGGGGATCGACGTCAACATCAGCGCCAGCAATATCAACCCCAGCGAAGTCAACTCAGCGATGCTTATCAAGCGCTCGGTGTCGCCGCCAATGTTGATGACCGGGAACTTAAGAAGGCTTATCGCCGCTTAATGAGCGAGAATCATCCCGATAAATTAAGCGCTCGCGGGGTGCCCAAGGAAATGGTCGATTTGGCCACTGAGCGATCACAAAATATTACGACGGCGTACGACTTGATTAAAGAATCGCGAGGTCTGAAGTAGGGACTTACCGGTTTAAGGACGCCAAAACGTCGGCGTGAATAAGATCAGCAGGGTAAATATTTCGAGTCGGCCTAAGAGCATGGCGATGCATAAAATAACCTTCCCCATGTCGGTCACTGTTGAGTAATTCGCCGCCACTGAACCCAGGCCTGGGCCTAAATTATTAATGGCTGCCATTACCGCACTGACAGCCGATAAAAAATCGAGGCCGGTTCCCAGCATGCACAGTACTAAAATAAATGAAGAGAACATGTAGACGGCAAAGAAGCTCCATACCGCACTGACCACGGCCGGGCGTACCCGTCGATGATCGAGCTTTAGCGGTATGACGGCATTGGGGTGTAACAGCTGTCGGAGCTCTCGCATACCTTGTCTGAAGATTAGCAAAATCCGCATGGCCTTCATGCCCCCACCGGTGGATCCTGCGCAGGCACCCATGACGCTGAGCATAATAAGAAAAATGGGGAGAAATGAGGGCCATATCGAAAAGTTGTCACTGGAGAAGCCGGTCGTTGTTGCTATTGAAACGGTCTGAAACAAGCCATGGACAATGGCTTTTTCAAGGGGGAGCGTCTCCATTACGACCAGTGTGGTGCAGGTAATGGCAACGGCAAATAGAATCATCCAGGAAAAGAACTTAGTCTCGGAGTCGAAGCTATAAACGCTCGGGTTTCGCTTGGAAAAAGCGATGAAATGCAATCCGAAATTGACGGCGCTAATGAGCATAAATAAGCTTGCGATCACCAACACCACGTCACTATGGAAAAATCCCATACTTGCGTCATGGGTTGAGAAGCCGCCAATAGCGATGGTCGAAAAAGCGTGGCTAATGGCATCAAATACAGTCATGCCGGCTAGGTAGTACGCGAGGGCACAGGCCACTGTCAGGCCAAGATAGATTGAAAAAAGCGCCTTAGCTGTCGAGGTAATTCTCGGTGTGAGCTTGCTGTCTTTTGCCGGGCCGTTGCTTTCTGCTCGGTACAGCTGAACACCGCCAATGCCGAGCATCGGCAGTACAGCGACTGCGAGAACGATAATACCGATACCGCCTAACCACTGAAGAAGCTGACGGTAAAGAAGGATGGATTGGGGCAGCGTATCTAAGCCGATGAGCACGGTGGCACCCGTCGTGGTGAGGCCAGAGACAGATTCAAACACAGCATCAAAGACCGACACGTCGATTGCATCACTGAGCAGGAACGGCAGCGATCCGTAGAGACCCAGCACGATCCAAAATGCCGCAGTCACTAAAAACCCGTCGCGAATCTTCAGTTCTGATTCAGCGCTTTGCGTAAAAAGCCACAGGGCAACCCCGGAGGTCGCGGTCGCAGCGAAGGCCTGGCCAAATACATTCGCTGTCCCGTCCGCCTGAACCCATCCGAGCATCATCGAGGGCAAGGTCCCCAGACTAAAGAGCATCAACAGCAACCCGACAATTCGAGCACACAGTCGGATATTCATTGGATAAAGCTGCCGCCTACGACAAATAGTTTCTCAACTAGGCTAATTTTGGAGGGATCGGTGAGAAATAAAATCACATGATCGTCCTCTTCCACGACGACATGGCGGTGCGCAATTATGACTTGATCGCCTCTTAACATAGCGCCGACCGTGGTGCCGGGGGGCAAGTCGAGCTCGTCCAGTCGACGACCCACAACTTTCGACGTTTTTGGATCGCCGTGTGCCGTTATTTCTAGCGCTTCAGCGGCACCGCGTCGAAGTGAATGCACCGCACTGATGTCGCCTTTACGAACGTGTGTAAGTAAGCTGCTAATCGTGATTTGTTGCGGCGATATTGCGATATCGATTTCCTGTCCTACGAGCTCGGCGTAGGCTGAATTGGTGATCAGCGTAATCACCTTTTTTGCGCCGAGTCGCTTGGCGAGCATGGACATCATAATGTTGGACTCGCCGTTGTTCGTCAGCGCACAGAACACATCGGTATTGCTAATGTTTTCCTGCTGCATGAGCTTTGAGTCGTTGGCACTGCCATTAAGAACAATGCTTTCCTCGAGCTCTTCTGAGAGGACGCGACAGCGATCGTAATTGAGCTCAAGCACTTTAACCTGATAATCGCGCTCCAGTCGCTTTGCCAGCGATGCGCCAATTTTTCCACCGCCCGCAATCATCACGCGCTTGTAGGGCTCGTCCAGCTTCCTCAGCTCCGAGGTTACCGCACGAATATTGCCACTTGCAGCAATGAAGAAAGCCTCGTCGTCCGGCTCCACAACGGTGCTGCCTTCGGGAATAATGGCGCTCTGGGACTTTCGGAAAATAGCGGCAACACGCGTATCCACGTTGGGCATATGTTCACGAATTTCTTGAAGCTCTCGACCCACAATGGGACCCCCTTCAACAGCCTTCACAGCCACCAACCGTATTTTGCCGCTCGCAAAATCCATGACTTGAAGCGAGCCTGGGTTCAAAATAAGTTGGTGAATGGCGTCGGTAACGAGTCGCTCTGGACTAATCGTGACGTCCACAGGTATTGCACCTGATTGGAAAAGCGTTTCGTCTTGGTTGAGGTAATCGACTTCACGAATTCGACAAATCTTTGTCGGTGTTCGGTACAGCGTGTAGGCAATGGTGCATGCCAACATGTTGACCTCGTCACTGTCGGTCACTGCGATGAGCATGTCAGCATCTTCGGCGCCGGCGTCTGACAGCGTGGTGGGTTTGGATGCGTCGCCTTTCACGGTCCGGATATCGAGCCGGTCCTGCAGTTGCCGCAAGGCAGCTTCAGAGCTATCGACCACCGTCACATCATTCTGCTCGTCAGCGAGGTGTTCTGTCAGCGTGCCGCCCACTTGGCCGGCTCCTAATATTATGATTTTCACGACGCTACCGATTCCTTAGACAACCATTGAGCTGAGCCGTTTCACAGGAATGGTACTCCGATTTCTCACGAACTCCAGATCACCCGACTTTCTCTATCAGGCAATAGTAAAGACCGTCACCGTGAGCGGCCGATGGGATGACTTGCTGTCCGACAGTCATTTGAACGCCGACATCTTTGGGTAAAGGCGTGGACTGTGCATCAGGTGCCGTGCTGAGAAAGGCGCTGACGATGTCTTCGTTTTCGTCGGGTAACACAGAGCAGGTTGCGTATAAAAGCTGTCCGCCCGTCTTGAGGTACGGCCAAACTGATGTGAGCAGGCTGAGTTGAAGCGTCGCAAACTGAGCAATATCTGCTTTCGTACGAATGACCTTTACGTCGGGGTTTCTTCTCATAACGCCTGTTGCTGAGCAGGGAGCGTCAAGCAAAATAGCGTCGAACGGCTCATCAATCAGGCCCTGCGGTATATCGGTGGCATTGCAGGCAACGGTTGCGATTGCCAATTCAAGCCGTGCGGCGTTATCGGACACTTTTTCAAGTCGTGCCTCAGAGATGTCCATTGCGGTGACCTGAGCACCCAGTTCAGCAAGGTGACAGGCTTTGCCTCCCGGTGCGGCACACGCGTCGAGTATGCGAGCACCCGGTACAAATGTAATGAGTTCAGCTGCGAGCTGTGCGGAGTGGTCTTGGACACTCGCGAAACCCGCCTCAAACTGTGGTATCTGAGCGACGGGTAGCGGCTCCAGCAATGTCAGTGCGCTGGACCCCAAAGCCTCTGTCGGGATGTCGGCCAACTGTAACTGCGCCTGGTAGTCGTCCCGCGATGTTTTCTGCACGTTCACGCGCAGGGTTAAGGGGGGCTTTTTCTTCGACACGTCCGCAATGGCGGATACAGCGTCGGGGAGCGACCGAATCAGTGACTTATAAAGCCAGCCGGGCAAGGCGGCGCGTTCGGTGTCACCGAGTGCGTCGTGTAAGGCCGAACGGTCTCGCTGGTATCGTCTTAAACACCCATTAATAAGCCGCGACGCCCACGGCTTATCAATCGCGTTGCACACATCGACGGCGGCAGAAACTGAAGCGTAGTCGGGCGTGTGACACTCATCGAGCTCGTACATTGCCATAATCAATGTGGCTTCAAGAGCCGAGTCCTTGGCCTTGAGGGGTCGGTCGAGGAGCTGTCGGACGATGCCCTTGTAAAGAGGCCACAGTCTGAGTGATCCATAGACAAGTTCTTTCAAAAACGCACGATCACTGTCTTGAACGCTGGCTTCCATGGGGCCGTACAGCGTGTTGAGAGAGCCCCCGTGAGACACGTCATCGAGCAGGCGAACGCTTGCAACTCGGACGGACAAAATCATTCGGACACGTTCTCGAATCGGTCACCCACAGTGAAGTTGATTTGATTTCCATTGAGCACGTCGGCAATAGACATGGGCTTTTTATTGGGCAATTGCAGGCGTGTTATGGCCAATGCGCCACCACCACAGGCCACGCTAAGTTGTTTGCGCGTAATATCGATCACCGTTCCTGGTGCATGAGCGGGTGTATCCGACAGGGAAACCGGGAGGGCCTCCCACACTTTCACACGTTGATCGCCTAGGGTGCTAAAGCATCCGGGTGCTGGGTTGAGTGCGCGGATTTTGCGTGCAAGCACCGTCGCTGATTGTGACCATTCGATCATGGCTTCTGACTTTGAGATTTTTTCGGCGTAGGTCACGCCTTCACTGGGCTGTGAGACTGCATGTTGTTGAGTCTCTTCTAGCGCGTCAAGCGTGTTCAGTAAGGTCGCTGGCCCTAATTGTTCCAAGTCACGCGTTAAGGTTTGTGTCGTGTGTTGAGTGGTGATGGCCATTTTTTCGAGGCGCAGCATTGGACCCGTATCGAGTCCTTCGTCCATCTGCATAATTGTAACGCCCGTTTCCTCGTCGCCGGCTTCGATAGCGCGATGAATGGGTGCGGCTCCGCGCCAGCGAGGTAATAGGGAGGCGTGCACATTGATGCAGCCGAGTCTGGGCAAGGCCAAAATGGGTCTCGGCAGGATCAAACCATAGGCCACGACAACCAACACATCGGCATTGAGTTGCGATAACGCATCGGCTGCCTCGGTAGTCTTCAACGTTGCCGGTTGATACACCGCAAGGTCGTGTGCGAGCGCAATTTCTTTTACTGGAGAGGCCTTGAGTTGTTTACCCCGCCCTGATGGTCGGTCCGGCTGTGTATACACCGCAATGACGTTGTGGTTCGCACGTAAGAGGGACTCAAGGTGCGCGGCGGCAAATTGTGGCGTGCCGGCAAAAACTACGCGAAGCGGTTTGGGCATCGTCGTTTACGCCCTGCGCCGCTGTTCTTTTTCGAGGCGCTGTCTAATCCGTTGCCGCTTCAGAGGGCTTAAATAATCGACAAACAACTTGCCCTGCAAATGATCCATCTCATGTTGCAAGCAAACGGCTAAAAGCCCCGTCACCGTTTCGTCAATAGGACGCCCATCGCGATCCAGCGCCTCTACTTTTATGGCCTTTGGCCGCTCCACCGCTTCACTGAAACCGGGAACTGAAAGACACCCCTCCTCATATCCGTCGAGTGTTTCGTCGATAACCTCGATCGTGGGGTTTACAAAAACACGCGGCGCAGACCCGTCACTGGACAAATCGATAACGATGACTTGTTCGTGAACGTCGATCTGTGATGCCGCCAGTCCGATACCGTTCGCGTCGTACATTGTTTCAAACATGTCGTCGATTAGGGTTTGTATTCGCCCGTCAACAGCAGGAACGACCGCCGCGCGGGTTCGTAACCGAGGGTCTGGGAATTCGAGAATTTTTCTGATGGCCATAGTCTTTGCTCAGGCGTTGCAGTGTGCGAAAAAGATGTCAATTGCACCGTCGTGACCTTGTAAGGCCTTAAACGTCAGCGCACACTCACCATTATACCGGTAAGCAGTGATACGCCAATTTTCTCTAGTCTGTGGTTTAAGCTTGCCATTGTACTGGGGCTAAATGTCTGGGAGATAGAGCATGGAGCAGCGGTTCGACAAACAAGGGCGCGGTGCGCGTGGGTTATTCAAGTCGGCACCGTGGTTCTACTGTGCGCTATTTGTTGCGTGTTTGGTGGCCGTCCCCGTGAGCCGGGCCGAGAGTGAGATTCCCCGGCTTACTGAGGGCGCGCCCGACACCTATTCAGTGCAGCGTGGCGATACCCTTTGGGACATTTCAGCGCTGTTTCTTAATGAGCCCTGGCGCTGGCCGGAGCTCTGGCGCGTTAATCCGACGGTTCGAGACCCAAATTTGATTTACCCAGGAGACGTTCTCTACCTGCGGTGGGACAATGGTGCGCCGGGCATTTACCTTTCGGAGCGCACCGCGGCGAGCGGCGTAACAAGACTCTCCCCGACAATGCGCAGCGAACCACTGAAAGCGGCAATACCCGAGATACCGCGCGATCTAATTGAACCCTTCATCAAAGATCATCGCTTTTTACGGGACTTCAATTCTCAAGATCAGCCCCGAATTCTTGCGGGTTACGGGGGCCGACTCATTTCAGGTGTCGGGGACTCGGTTTACGTGACGGGCAACATCGCGTCAGCCGGCGAAAACTATGACGTTCTTCGGTCAGCCCAAGAACTCATTGACCCAGTTACAGGCGAGAGCCTTGGACAGCTCATGGTGTTTGTTGGGCGTGTGGCGCTCTCCCAGGCTGCAGCAAACCAGGAGCAGGCGAGTCGATTTGATGTGGTGGTGGCGCGCGAAGAATTACGCGCGGGTGATTTATTATTTCCGGTCGTCGATGGCAGGGTCGTTTCAACATTCCGCCTGCGGCCACCCGACACCACGCTTAAGTCGGCCGAGCTGCTCTCCGTTGACAGCGGTGTTTCGCAAATTGGCGCGCTCGACGTGGTTGCTGTCAATCTCGGTGATGTGGACGGTGGTGAGGTTGGTCACGTTTTTGCGATTGAAAAGCACGGAGACCGTATCAGTGATCCGGTATCGGGAAAGTGGTTGTCGCCGCCGCCCGTGCGCGCCGGCACGATGATGTTATTTGCAGTTCACGAGCGCGCAAGTTTCGGCCTTATTTTGGGCGCCAATCAACCGCTGTCTGTTGGCGATAAGCTCGCGATGCCCTAATTCGACGGCAAAGGATTGCCGTCGCACATTAACTCAAGGATGAGTTATGCCGCATTACTTCACTGGTGGTCTCCAGCAGGGGTCACGTTGGATTGGATTTGCTCGGTTCTTAAACGAAGGTGGGGTTGAGCGTCGTCGCTTACTTGAGCGCTTTCCCTCACCCGCTGCGGTTCTGGATGAGCCGACAACAGGCCCGATAACGCTTTGGCGCGACGCAATTTTGAGCGACGCGTCAGAACAAGCGAAGCGCTTGCCCCCGGCCTCTTGGATCATGACGCTTGTTGATGATGAGTACTCTGCACTGCTCGCCGAATGTAATGATGCGCCCCCTACCCTCTTTGGAATGGGCGATACATCATTGTTGAGCCGGCCAGCGATCGCGATTGTGGGTACGCGGCGTCCGTCGTTTGACGGATTGCGCTTTGCTCAACAATTTGCCTACGAGCTTGCCCGCGCGGGTTTCGTCATCGTGAGTGGTTTGGCACAGGGCATTGATGCCGCGGCGCACTGGGGTGCTTTGCGCGCAGGAGGCCAGACGATTGCGGTTATGGCGACGGGAATCGACGCCGTTTACCCGCGTGTCAATCGCTCGCTTGCCACGGTGATTGGCAAAGAAGGTTTGCTTTTGTCACAGTTTTTGCCTGGCAGTGTTGCGCTTAAGCACCACTTTCCTCGCAGGAATAGGACTATTTCAGGCCTGTCTCTTGCCACGCTGGTCATCGAGGCCGGCTCTCCCAGCGGTACGCTCATTACAGCGACCGCGGCGACTGAACAGGGGCGTGATGTTTATGTGCTTCCTTGGTCGATAACGCACTCAATGGGTCAGGGTTGCCTGCGCTTACTCATGGACGGTGCCCTACTCGCGCTGACACCGGCCGATGTGATCAGTGGTGTTCGTTGGCAGGGACTCGCGGGGGTTAATGATCCCCCCCAAACCTCGGCTGTGACGGTCAAGCCGGCGTCGGCGAACGACATAAATGACGCCGATCAAGAGCTTCTTTCTCTTATTGGCGACGGTTGCCATACGGCTGAAGAATTGGTTTCGTCGCTAGAGTACGCCTTGCCTCAGCTGCTCCAACAACTGGTCAAGCTCGAGATTAAGGGTCTGTTAGTGCGTGAATCTGGCGGTTATCGGCAACGACGTGATCGAGACTGAGTTAAACTTTGGCCCTCAACAGTGCGGATAGTCAATTTTATGACGTCTTCTTGGCGGTTAAAGCTTGCGGTATCCAGTATTCGGGCAGGTGACGTGATTGCCTGTCCCGCGGAGTCTGTGTGGGGTCTGTCTTGCAGTCCATGGCGCCTTTCTGCCGTGCAAATGCTTTGTCACATGAAGCAAAGAGCGCTTTCAAAGGGCGTTATCGTCGCGAGCCATTGTGTCGAGCACTTTAGTCCGCTCCTCGATGCCCTGCCTGTTGAGCATCGCCAGGAGATTATGAGTTCATGGCCGGGCCCAGTCACATGGCTTGTTCCAAACCATGGATTTTTCCCCTCCTGGGTCACGGGACAAAGCAGTGAGGTTGCCATCCGCGTAACCTCCGCGCCCGCGCTGTCGCGGTTGTGCGAGGAATTCGGTGGGCCGGTAGTGACAACCAGTGCAAACTGGGCCGGCGCACAGCCCGCGAGACACCTCTTCCAAGTTAAGCGATATTTTGGTGCGCAAATCGTGACCGTCCCGGGCCAAGTTAATCTCCAGGGACTTCCATCAACGATAAAACGCGTAGAGACTGGTGAGGTTTTGCGGTAAACACCACAGTTATTAAGGGTTAAAACATGGATTTGCCTGCGGTTGAGCAGTATTTAAAAGGATTACAGCGATCGATTTGTGACGAGTTGAGTGCCATTGATGGGTCGGCAGGCTTTGAGATGGAGAGCTGGGACCGTCCAGAAGGTGGTGGCGGTATTAGTAGGGTACTGGCCGAGGGAGACGTGTTTGAAAAAGGTGGGGTAAATTTTTCCTACGTCGAGGGCGGCAAGATGCCCGGCAGTGCAACGCAACACCGGCCAGAGCTTGCGGGTCGTAGCTTCAAAGCGATGGGTGTTTCTTTGGTCATGCACCCGAGAAATCCTTACGCGCCAACTTCGCACGCCAATGTCCGATGTTTTGTCGCAGAAAAAGAGGGCGAAGCACCGGTTTGGTGGATGGGTGGTGGCTTTGACTTAACGCCCTACTACGGACGAGAGGAAGACGTGATCCATTGGCACCAAACGGCAAAAAATGCCTGTGACCCATTTGGCGATGACGTTCATGCGAAGTATAAAAAGTGGTGCGACGATTACTTTTATTTACCACACCGTGCTGAGCCTAGAGGTGTTGGTGGCTTGTTTTACGACGACCTTAACGAATGGGGTTTTGAGAAGAGCTTTGACTTTATGCAGTCGGTGGGCGATTCGTTTTTAAAGGCTTATGTACCCATTGTGTTAAATAATAAAGATCGAGACTACGGTGAGCGGGAGCGTCAGTGGCAGCTTTACCGTCGCGGCCGCTATGTAGAATTCAATCTGGTTTTTGACCGTGGCACGTTGTTTGGTTTGCAGTCTAACGGCCGGACGGAGGCGATTTTGATGTCGCTGCCACCCCTCGTACGCTGGGATTATGGTGTGACCCCTGAGCCGGGCACGCCTGAGGCCGAGCTTTTGGATTATTACTTGAAGCCCAAAGACTGGGTGTGAGAGGCGTTCATTTGTTTGGAACAGGTACGTATCTAAGCACTGTTCGCTGGAGTCATCCATGAGGCGTTTTGCCGTAGTCGGGAATCCCATCGCGCACAGCAAATCCCCCGTCATACACGCAGGATTTGCCGAGCAGTGTGGGCACCAGATCGACTATCAAAAAATCTTGGTAGAACCCGGTGAGTTTGACGCTGTTGTAACCGCCTTTTTTGACCAGGGTGGTGCTGGGCTTAATGTCACCGCACCCTTTAAAGAAGAGGCGTTCAACGTGGCGACTGTGCGAACCGAGGCGGCTGAAGATGCAAAAGCTGCGAATACGTTGTGGCTGGATGCCCGCGGACAGGTCTGTGCCCACAATACCGACGGCAGTGGGTTGTTGCGTGACTTAGAGGTTAATTTGGCTTGGTCGATTGACGGCGCCAATGTATTGGTCTTAGGCGCTGGCGGTGCCATGCGAGGTGTGCTGGGTGCCTTTTGTGAAAGAGCCCCTGCCACTGTTCATGTTGCAAACCGAACCGTCGCAAAAGCGGAACAACTGGCAGCGTTACTCGCCGGAAAGGTCGCTATGAGTACCAGCGGTCTCCAGGACATTCCTGATTCGCCGTGGGACATTGTCATCAATGGTTTGAGCAGCGGCTGGGCAGGCGACTTCCCGGACCTGGTTGTTCCCAATTTGGCACCGTCAGGCGCGGCGTACGATCTGCTCTACAGCAATGAACCCACGCCATTTATGCGCTGGGCGCAAATGCGTGGCGTTGAGCACGTCAGTGATGGGCTGGGAATGCTTGTTGAACAGGCTGCAGACAGCTACGCCGTCTGGCACAGTCAACGACCTGAAACCGCCGAGGTGACATCACGTCTCCGGGGGATCTAAACGTCACTTTCATTGAGAAACGTATTTTTTAATTTGACGTAGTTCGCCGCGGAGTAAGACAAGAACTCACGTTCACGTGGCGTAATTTCGCGCACGGGCTTTGCCGGAGATCCTGCGTATAGCCATCCGGTGTTGAGCGTCTTGCCGGGGGTTACGAGGCTTCCCGCCCCAATCATGACCTCGTCTTCTACCGTGGCACCGTCCATGACCACCGAGCCAATGCCCACTAAGACGCGGTCGCCGAGGGTACATCCGTGCAATACGACGCTGTGACCCACGGTGACGTCGCTACCAATAATCAAGGGACAGCCTGCCTCATTAAATGGCCCTGCATGGGTAATGTGTAGCACCGAATTGTCTTGGATATTGGTCCGGTTACCCACCCGTATACGGTGCATGTCTGCTCGAATGGCGCACTGAGGCCATACGCTGACGTCGTCGCCAAGCTCCAAATCGCCAAGCACCACTGCGGAGGGGTCGATCATGACTCGAGCCCCTAATAAGGGTCTATGGCCTAAATATGACCGGATATTGTCGGGGCCATGATAGTTCGGTTCTTGCATGGTGTACTCTCGAGGGGCTTATCATTGCTAACATTGGCACGCCAGATGCCACTGATTCAACCCATAAACCACGCCGCAGCGAAAAACTATGACAAATGATAACCCCCCCATCGCACCGATAAGACCACGTTTTATTGCAGGCGCTATTTGTCCGCAATGCAAAGCGATGGATCGGCTTGTCGTCGATATGACGACCGATGCCCGCTCGTGTGTGGAATGTGGATTTAGCGAAAATAGACCCCAAGATGTCACAGTCGAACCCGTTACGCGGGTGACGCGCGGCAGCGCCCGGCTCGTTGAAACCGCCGCAGAACCCGTGCGCATGATGATGCCTGACGTCGATAAGGACTAAATTACTGTTAATAAATTCACGGTATTTGTCTAACGAACGTGTTTCCACTGTGAATCCAATATGACTTCGTTATAATCGCGCGGCTGAAAAGCGTGGTCCGACCAAGGGGGCAGGGCCAGCCTACCGCTACAACGGGGAAGAAAAGATGCTGAACGCACGCGCACTAGCCGCGGCGGCGCTTACGCCGCTTGCTGCCAATGCCCAAAACCAAATTAATATGCCGACCGGTGTCTCGGACGCCGGCGTCGTGATTACCGAACTCGGTGCCGAAATCTATGGACTGCACATGCTGATTTTCTGGATCAGCGTTGCGATTGGTGTCGGCGTGTTCGGCATTATGCTGTACTCGATTTACGCGCACCGCAAATCGCGCGGCGTCAAACCGTCGCAGTTCCATGAACACACCGGCGTTGAAATCGCCTGGACGGTTATTCCTTTTTTCATTCTGGTCGCCATGGCTGTTCCGGCAACATCCACGTTGCTCGAGGTCTACGACAACGACGACGCCGAGCTCAGTATTTTGGTGACGGGCTACCAGTGGAAGTGGAAGTACGAGTATCTCGATGCTGACGGCGAAAATATTTCATTCTTTTCAAACCTCGCTACTTCTCAAGAACAGATCTACAACACTGACGTCAAAGGTGAGAACTATCTATTAGAAGTCGATCAACCACTGGTCATTCCGGTCGACACAAAAGTGCGATTCTTAATTACCGCCAGCGATGTCATCCATTCTTGGTGGGTACCTGAAATTGCAGTAAAGCGCGACGCCATTCCCGGCTTTATTAATGAAGCGTGGACACGGGTTCTCGCAGAAGGCGTTTACCGTGGCCAATGCACCGAGCTCTGTGGCTCTTACCACGGCTTTATGCCGGTTGAAGTGCACGTTGTAAGCCAAGATGAGTTTGACGACTGGACCGCCTCAAAAAGAGGAGCGGCAGCAGCAGACGCAGCCTTGGCGGCTCAGGAATTATCCGTTGATGACTTGATGGCGCGAGGCGCTGATATTTACAACGCAAGTTGCTTGGCCTGTCACGGTGCCAAGGGTGAAGGTGGTCTGGGTAATGCAATTGCGGGCAGTGCCATTGCCATGGGCGGTGTTGACTCACATTTAAACGTTATCGTGAACGGTGTTGCGGGGACTGCCATGCAGGCATTTGGCGCGCAATTGTCAGACGTCGACGTAGCAGCGGTCACCACCTACCAACGCAACGCTTTTGGAAACAATACTGGGGATGTAGTTCAGGCGTCTGACGTCGTGAGTTACAAAGAAGGATAATCGGAGGAAATTCAAATGGGCGATCACCACCACGGTCCAGCTAAAGGCCTCTCTCGCTGGCTTTACACGACTAACCACAAAGATATTGGAACCATGTACCTTTGGTTCTCATTCGCCATGTTCCTATTGGGCGGCGCATTCGCAATGATCATCCGCGCGGAGCTCTTCCAACCGGGGATGCAGTTGGTTGAGCCAGGCTTTTTCAACCAAATGACGACGCTTCACGGGTTGATCATGGTTTTTGGTGCGATTATGCCGTCCTTTGTCGGACTGGCTAACTGGCTTATTCCAATGATGATTGGTGCGCCCGATATGGCGTTGCCGCGCATGAATAACTGGAGTTTTTGGATTCTGCCGCCGGCGTTTTTAATGTTGGCGTCTACACTGCTGATGGAGGGTGGCGCACCGGCGTTTGGGTGGACCTTCTACGCGCCTTTATCCACGACCTATGCACCACCGTCGGTGACGTTCTTTATTTTCGCCATCCATATTCTGGGCGTATCGTCCATCATGGGCTCGATTAACATTATCGCGACTGTCATGAACATGCGGGCACCGGGCATGAGCTACATGAAGATGCCCCTGTTTGTCTGGACTTGGTTGATCACTGCCTTCCTGTTGGTCGCGGTCATGCCAGTCTTAGCCGGTGCGGTGACCATGATGCTCATGGATATTCACTTCGGCACGAGCTTCTTCTCGGCTGCGGGTGGCGGTGATCCCGTGTTGTTCCAGCACATTTTCTGGTTCTTTGGGCACCCTGAGGTCTACATTATTATTCTGCCCGCGTTCGGCGTGATCTCGCAGATCATCCCGGCCTTTTCGCGCAAGCCTTTGTTTGGGTATGCGTCAATGGTTTATGCAACAGCGGCTATTGCCTTCCTTTCGTTTATTGTTTGGGCGCACCACATGTACACCGTGGGTATGCCGCTTGCGGGCGAGTTGTTCTTTATGTACGCAACTATGCTTATCGCAGTACCCACGGGCGTTAAAGTCTTCAACTGGGTGACGACAATGTGGCGCGGTGCGATGACGTTCGAAACGCCCATGCTATTTTCGATTGGTTTCTTAGTGCTGTTCACCATTGGTGGTTTCACCGGTTTAATGCTGTCCATCGCGCCTGCTGACTTCCAATACCACGACACCTACTTTGTGGTTGCGCACTTCCACTACGTCATGGTCGCTGGTGCGGTCTTCTCCATGACGGCAGCAATTTACTTCTGGTTGCCAAAGTGGACTGGACGTATGTACAACGAAACAATGGGGAAAGTGCATTTCTGGGTCTCATTCATTGGCTTTAACATCACGTTCTTCCCACAGCATTTTGTTGGGTTGGCGGGTATGCCACGGCGAATTCCTGACTACGCGCTTCAGTTCGCTGATTTCAATATGATGTCGTCGATCGGTGCGTTTATTTATGGCGCCTCGCAGCTGCTGTTTTTGTACAACGTGATTGCGGCGATTACCTCAGGCAAGCGTGTGACTGATGAGAAGATTTGGGACGGTGCGGAAGGTCTTGAATGGACACTCCCCTCACCACCGCCTTACCACACGTTTGAGGTTCCACCGACAATTGAAGAGCAACCTGCTCATTAATTTCAAGGGATAACGCCGTGCGACTCAGCCAAGATCCCACGATAGACACGGTAGCCAAACTGGGTGCCGTGTCTGTTGCTATGTTTGCGTTTGTATTTGTGGTCATGGTGCCGCTATATAACGTGCTGTGCGACGCATTGGGAATTAATGGAAAAACGTCGTCTGAAGCCTATATTTCAGTTGTTTCCGAGGTTGATGAAACGCGGTCGATTAAAGTTCAGTTCATCGCAACGAACAACGACGGTATGCCTTGGGCTTTTGCGCCCGACGTGACCGAGATGGTTGTCCATCCTGGTGCAGCCAACGACACTGTGTTTTATGCGGCCAACCCGACCACGGCGTCGATGATTGCGCAGGCGATTCCGAGTGTCTCGCCTTCCAGAGCGGCTGAGTTCTTCCACAAAACTGAGTGCTTTTGTTTTGAGCAGCAGCCTCTTGACGGTGAGAGTGAGGCGCAAATGCCACTTCAATTTATTGTGGACCAAGACCTACCAGCAGATATTAAGACCATCACGCTGTCCTACACACTATTCGATGTGACGTCGCTGATGCGCGACAAGGTCGCCTCGAGATAAACTAATGGGGGCCCCGGGGGATGGGGCAAAACGGAGAAAAAAAATGTCGAGTGCCCAACCTTCAACAGAGTACGAAAAGTACTACGTGCCAGAGAGCTCCAGTCTTGCTGTTCGTGCAACCATTGGTCTTGTACTGACGGTCTTCGGTGGCGGTTTGGTCCTTAATGAAATGACCTTTGGCGGCACCCACGATACCGGCGGTGCGGCGAAATACGTGATGTATGTCGGCTTGGCTATTTTCATTGCAACGCTGACCTATTGGTTCCGTACGGCCATTAAGGAAAACAAGGCGGGTATGAACAGCAGTCAGCTGAGCAACAGTTACGTGCTCGGTATGTTTTGGTTCATATTTTCCGAAGTTATGTTTTTCGCCGCGTTTTTCGGTGCTTTGCTGTATGTACGAACGCTCGCAGGTCCTTGGCTGGCCGGTGAAGGTGACGGTGGCCGCATGAACTTCCTGCTGTGGGAAGGCTTTGAGTACACCTGGCCGCCGTTGATTACACCACAAGAGGTCGTGGGTGGCGCGTTGAGTCAACCGATTGCGAACAATGGTGAGTTTGTTTCACAACACACGTCCATGGCGTTTGCCGACGCCCACCACTGGTATGCGTGGTTGCCGCTCTGGAACACGATTATTCTCCTGACATCGAGTGTGACCTGTGAGTTTGCTCACCGCGGATTGGCAAAAGGCGATATTAAGAGATTTGAAGCCTGGCTTGCAGTCACCGTTGGCTTAGCAATCATCTTTCTGTTTTTACAGGCGGCGGAATACTATGAAGCCTACGAGTTGTTTGGTTTGACACTCAACTCTGGGATTTACGGTTCAACGTTCTTCATGTTGACGGGTTTTCACGGATTTCACGTCGCCATGGGTATGACGATGCTACTGATTCAGTTGATTCGCTCGGTTAGAAACAAGCATCTCACACCCACAGACCACTTTGGCTTTTCAGCCTCAAGCTGGTATTGGCACTTTGTTGATGTGGTTTGGGTGTTCCTCTTTATCTTTGTCTACATTATCTAACGGCGACGTTGTCGTTTAGAAGGGGCGGGTCTAACCCGCCTTTTTTTTACTCGGAACTTTCAGCCGCGGGAGCGGCGTCCCAAGGACTGGTATGTCCTAACTGGCCTGTTGCTACGCCGTAGGTAATTAACGCCATGAGTGTTCCTGCAATGCCAACGCGAACACGTAACGAGTTAACGAGACGCATTTTTTTGACGTCGCCGCGGTCCATCATCAAAAAATACATCCCAGCCCCTAGAGTGACCAGTAACGCGAGCATGAGTAAGACAATTAGACCTTTGAGCATGGAAAATCCTTACACTGGGAGCAGTGCCCCCTATAAACGGGGATAACGTGGGATGAATGAGACAGTGGAGTGTAGCGAAACCAAGATGAACTTGCGCGTCACGCTTGATTGGAGGACAACATTAGCGACAGTAATGTTGATACCCACGTTATTGTTTTTAGGTTTTTGGCAGCTCGATCGTGCTGATGAAAAGGTGGATCTCATTGCGCGGATGGACGAGCGCCGAGTACTGCCGCCCATTACACCGTTTCAAGCGCAGCAACTTCGGGTCAACGCGTTGGCGGATCGCCAGGTGGCGATGAGTGCGACGTTTACAGACGGTCAATATGTTCTGTTAGACAATCGACTTCGGAGCGGGCGTTTTGGTTACGAGGTTGTGGCCTTCGTAGAGGACCAAGGGCTTGTGGTGCCTTTAAATCTGGGTTGGATCGAAGGCGATGCGTCGCGGCAAACATTACCCGAGGTGTCACTGCCGGTAGGGACCCATGAGCTAACGGGTCGCCTATACCAGCCCAGTAGCGAGGCGTTTATGCTCGGCGCGAATCCATTTCCAGCGGCTTTACCCGGTGTTGTTCAGCAGTTGTCCTTTGCAGACTGGGCCGGCGACTTAGAGGCTCAGTTCGCTCAACCGATTTTTGCTTTTGAAGTCAGAGTTGGAGAGTTTGAGCCGGTTGCATTTGTAGCGGATTGGGCAACGGTGAACCAGACGCCGGCAAAACATCAAGGTTACGCGGTGCAATGGTTTACTATGGCGGCGGCCTTGGGACTCGCGTTTATCTTCCGCAGCAGCAATATAGCGAGCTGGTTGCGTTACCGATTGAGTAGTACTCGGTCATAGTCTTTTTATGGGGATACAGAAAGTGACTCAAAATAATGATCAGCGAGGCGGTCGTACGATACTGTTGTTAATCGCCGGTTTACCCGTGACGATGATCTTAGCCGCAACTTGGCTTTGGTATTTTGTGGAGCAGGGCGACATTGATATTGTTGGTGCCCTTGGGACCGCCAACAGTGGTGAGTTGCTTGCACAGCCGGTCAATATCAATACGCTGCCGTTCACCGCGGCTGTTGGTACACCCACCAGCCTCGAATCGCAGGAATCCAAGTGGACCTTTATGGTTCTTAACAACGGTGATGCGTGCGATGAAACGTGTTCCGAGCTGCTTTATTTAACACGGCAAATCCGAATCGCCATTGGTCGAGACTTTCAGCGCATACAGCGCTTAATCGTCGTCGACCAGCCCGCAGCCACCGTGGCAATGCAGTCGGGGTCCCTATTGCTGGACGCTGTGGCTGAGGAACATCCCGACCTTAGGGTTTGGCAGCGGGGCATTGAGCCGGTCGTTCCCGCACGACATGTAAGCGATAACGCCTGGTATCTGGTGGATCCTTCTGGTTGGGTAATGATGCGATACTCCGCAGACGTTAATTACCGAGATGTCATCGGCGATCTCAAGTTCTTACTTAAGAACTCAGGGGGCTAGTAATGAGTGAATCGATAGTGGCCCGATGGTCGGATTTCTTAGAGCTGACGAAACCGAGGGTTGTCGCGCTGATGTTACTTACTGCGCTGATTGGTATGTGCATGGCGGTCCCGGGTCTTGTGCCGTGGGAGCCCCTTGTCTACGGTAACTTGGGTATTGGTCTTTGCGCGGGAGCCGCGGCGGCGATCAACCACGTTGTCGACGAGCGCATTGACCAAGAGATGTCGCGCACGACGAATCGACCCGTTGCACAAGGACGAGTGTCTCAGACCGAGGCCCTTGTATTTGCGGCATTACTCGCAATTTCCGGGACAGTACTACTAGCAGTCACCATTAATGTACTCACCGCCGTGCTCACTGTTGCGAGCTTGGTGGGCTATGCCTTTGTTTACACGATGTTTTTGAAGCGCGCGACGCCACAGAATATTGTGATCGGCGGTCTCGCCGGAGCGGCGCCACCCTTGCTGGGTTGGACCGCAGTGACCGGTGAAATTCATGGTCACGGGTTATTGTTGGTGCTGATTATCTTTGCTTGGACCCCCCCTCATTTTTGGGCGCTGGCAATACACCGCAAAGAAGAGTACGCGGCGGTTGGCATTCCGATGTTGCCTGTAACCCATGGAAATCGGTTCACGGCGCTCCACATTTTGCTGTACACAATACTGATGTTCCTCATTACGCTGCTGCCGTTTGCCACGTTTCTGAGCGGCTGGATATACGCCGTATCAGCCGTGATTTTGGGGGCTGGTTTTTTGTATTGGTCGATTGAAATTTTGCGTGAAAAAAATCCAAAAGCACCCATGGAGACCTTTAAATACTCCATTAACTATCTACTGCTGTTATTCGTCGCGATGCTTGCTGATCACTGGATATTAGGAGCGCCCCTATGACCCTGACTCAACAACAACGAGTCGGCCTCACGGTTTTTGCAGTCTTACTGGGCATTACGATCATAGTTGCCGGTTTTGTGCACCGTATTCAGCAGCCTCGAATCATGACAATGTCTGAAATGCGGGCCAATGGGCTGTTCATTTTTGACACACCGCGCGACCCGGGTAAGTTTGCGCTTACTAGCCACAAAGGCACCGTATTCAATGAAGAGAGCTTGGAAGGCGACTGGACACTGCTCTTTTTTGGCTTCACTTTTTGTCCGGATGTTTGCCCAACGACACTGTCATTTTTGGCGGGGCTCAAAGAAAACCTCGAGGGCACTGAAGCCGAGTCAACCGATGTTGTGATGGTGTCTGTTGATCCTGCACGTGACACGGTTGATCAGTTGTCGCAGTACGTCCCCTACTTCCACCCCGAGTTTTTGGGTGTGACGGGTGAGTTTCCCGAGATTTTGAGCTTTGCTCGCCGGTTTAACGCACCGTTTCGCAAGGTACCCACAGAGGACGGTGACTATCAGGTAGACCATAGTGCGAACGTGGTGTTGATTAATCCCCAAGGGGACTTCCATGGGTTTTTTAGGGCGCCTCTGGATTTGGCGAAAATGAAGGTCACGCTGCGCTCTGCGCGTTACTACTGGAGCGAGCAATATGACTGATACGTCGCGCCTCATTTTAGTCGATGGATCGTCCTACTTATTTCGAGCGTTTCACGCCCTCCCCCCGCTGACCAACAGCAAGGGCTTTAACACTGGCGCGGCTAAAGGCGTTATTGGGATGATCAAGCGTCTGCAAGCTGATAACCCAAATGATCAGTTGGTCATTATCTTTGACGCAAAGGGCCCGACGTTTCGAAACGACATTTATTCCGAGTACAAGGCCAATCGCCCACCCATGCCCGAAGAGCTGCGTGAGCAAATTGAGCCTATTCACAATGTCATTCGCGCAATGGGATTGCCGCTGATTTCGGTCTCGGGCGTCGAGGCTGACGACGTTATCGGGACGCTGTCGGTGATGGCCGCGTCACAAGCAAGGCCCGTGCTTATTTCCACCGGCGACAAGGACATGGCTCAGTTGGTCAATGAACACGTCACATTGGTTAACACCATGACGCAGCTGGTTCTGGATCGTGAGGGCGTGATTGAAAAGTTTGGTGTACCGCCTGAGTTGATTATCGACCTGCTCGCGTTGATGGGAGACTCGGTCGATAACATTCCGGGTGTTGCTGGCGTGGGTGAAAAGACTGCGTTGGCGCTGTTACAAAATTTAGGCGGCGTGGCCGAGATCTACTCGCACTTAGAGCGCGTTGCTGAGCTGCCTGTACGCGGTGCCAAGTCCTTGGGCGACAAGCTCTCCGCCAGTCAAGAAATGGCGGAGTTGTCCTACGTACTTGCAACGATTAAGACGGATTGCGACCTTGCGCTGTCGGAGTCAGATCTGCGTTCTTCGCCACCTGACAGCGATCGGCTGATTGCACTTTACCAAGACCTCGAATTTAAGACATGGCTTGACGAGTTACTGAGTCCGTCGCTGCTCGCAGGCGTTGAACAGCCTGCTGAAAATACAGCGCCTTCACCCGAACTCGCGGTTGTCACGATTGTCGACCAAGACACGCTCAACGAGTGGTTAGAGCGGTTGGCGAACGCACCGCTGTTCGCGTTTGATACAGAGACAACCAGTCTCAACTATATGCAGGCCGAGATCGTGGGTGTCTCGTTTGCCGTGACCGCTGGAGAGGCCGCTTACGTACCGCTGGCGCACATTAGTCCGGGGCTGGAGGGTCAGCTGAATCGCGAGCAGGTGCTTGAGCAGTTGCGACCCCTTTTGGAGTCAGAAGATGTAAAAAAGGTCGGCCAGCATCTTAAGTACGATGCCAACGTTCTTGTGAATCACGGCATTACACTGCGCGGTATCGCTCACGACACCATGCTTGAGTCCTACGTGATTGACGCCGTTGGAAGTCGTCATGACATGGGGAGTCTGGCTCTAAAGTACCTTGGCCAGCGTGTTATTTCTTTTGAGGAGGTCGCGGGGAAAGGTGCGAAGCAGGTGTCCTTCGACCATGTCGATATTGAACGCGCCGCGGCATATGCCGCGGAGGATGCGGACGTCACCTTGCGCTTGCACGATGCGCTGACATCCAGGCTTGCAGCGGAGCCCAGACTTCGTGAAGTCTATGAAACGCTTGAGTTACCCCTAGTCCCAGTGCTCTCCAAAATTGAGCGTAACGGCGCTTTTATTAACGTCGATCGGTTGCGCGCGCAAAGTAAGGAGCTTACTGAGCGATTAGTCGTCCTCGAGGCGACAGCCTGTGACTTGGCGGGTCAGCCCTTCAATTTGGCGTCGCCCAAACAGCTGGGTGAAATCTTATTCGAGAAGCTCGAGCTTCCGGTGATCAAGAAAACGCCAAAGGGGGCACCCTCGACGGCAGAAGACGTATTGGTAGAACTGGCCCGGGATTACGAGTTGCCTGCCGTACTGATTGAGCATCGTGGCCTCGCAAAATTGAAGTCGACCTACACGGATAAGTTACCGGAAATGGTCGATCCGCAAACAGGGCGAATACACACCTCTTACCACCAAGCGATTACTGCTACGGGGCGCCTTTCTTCCAGCGATCCAAACCTTCAAAATATTCCGGTTCGCACCGATGAAGGCCGTCGTATTCGACAGGCCTTTGTTGCGCCCGAGGGCCGTAGAATTGTTGCGGCGGATTATTCCCAAATTGAACTTCGCATCATGGCGCACCTGTCGAGTGACGCAGGTTTACTCCACGCGTTTGCCAACGAGCTCGACGTTCACAGTGCGACGGCCTCAGAGGTTTTTGACGTTGACCTTAGTGAGGTGTCGACTGATCAGCGGCGAAAGGCAAAAGCAATTAACTTTGGCCTGATCTACGGCATGTCGGCGTTTGGTTTAGCGAAGCAAGTCGGCGTCACTCGAGGCGAGGCGCAAGAATACATTGACCGTTATTTCGCTCGTTATCCCGGTGTTGCTGACTATATGGACGCGACACGAGCGCTCGCACACGAGCAGGGGTTTGTGGAAACACTGTTGGGCCGACGGCTCTACTTACCCGAGATCAACGCGCGCAATAAGCAACGGCAACTGGCGTCTGAACGCACGGCAATTAACGCGCCGATGCAAGGCACGGCCGCCGACATTATAAAATTGGCGATGATTGCGGTTGATGACTGGCTCACTGATTCGGCGATCGACGCGAAGATGATCATGCAGGTCCACGATGAACTTGTGTTCGAGGTTGCCGATAGCGCCTGCGCAACGCTGTGCGATGAAGTGACCGCGCGCATGGCCGGTGTCATTGACCTGAAAGTGCCGCTCTTAACCGAAGTGGGTGTGGGTTTGAATTGGGATGAGGCCCACTAGGGCGCCTCACCACTGACAACCGGTCCCTGTTCTGAGCCTTCCTCGCTGGGGAGTGCAAGCCACCTGTTCAGGGTTCGCTGTAACTCATCCATGCCGTCGTGCGAGAGTGATGAAAAGAGTTGAACTGAGACCCAGTTCTCGTGCGCTTTCAGCTCTTTTTGGACCGTTAACAGCGTACTTTTTGCCGGCCCTCGTTTTAATTTGTCACTTTTTGTAAGCAAAATATGGACACGCATTTCAGTGACAACGGCCCACTCGATCATTTGGCGGTCATAATCTTTCAAGGGGTGGCGAATATCCATGAGTAACACCAGCCCATTGAGACTTTGGCGCAGGCGAAGGTATTGCTCGAGCTGTTTGTTCCACTCTTGTTTGACTTTAAGAGGGACTTTGGCAAATCCGTATCCCGGCAAGTCGACCAGTCGAATATGTTCATCAACCGTAAAGAAATTAATGAGTTGGGTGCGTCCGGGTGTGCGGGAGGTCCTCGCGAGTTTGCTGTTACGCGTGAGTGCGTTAATGGCACTGGACTTACCCGCGTTACTGCGACCGGCGAACGCGACCTCTGCCCCCACGTCTGCAGGCGCATTGCTTAAGGCGCTGGCAGATTGTAAAAATTCAGTGCACTTATAATTAAGCTTTTGAAACTTATTGGGCGTATTAATGACAGTAATCCACGTAATGTTTGGTGTTTTCGGTTCAGTGACTATAATGCCGAGCCAGTTTACGTGGGTATAGCGATATAATCACAGCATTAGCCGGACCTCACGCCGGATTAGAGGGTGAAAAAATGAAAGTAAATGTCATAAAATTCGTACTGATCACAGCCGCAGCACTACTGGCAACAGCATCTGTCCAAGCGGCAGAGCAGCCCGCGCAATACGCAGCATCGTGCGGTGCTTGCCATGCGGTGGGTGTGGCCGGTGCGCCGAAAACAGGCGACCCAGCACAATGGGAGCCGCGGTTAGCAAAAGGCATGGAGGCATTGGTTGCCTCTGTTAAGAACGGTTTGGGTGTTATGCCTCCCGGCGGACTCTGCGCCGGCTGTAGCGACGACGACTACAAAGCCCTCATCACCTACATGGCAGCCCCACAGTAATTGGGGAACAAGGAGTTCAGGATGATCTTTAATCGCGCAATTGTGGCGGTGGCATTTTTAGTTGCGGCTAGCACCTCACTCGCTGACGGCGTTATGAAGGGTGATGCGGCTGCGGGCGAGGCACTGGTCGCCTCGTGCACTGCATGTCACGGAGCAGATGGAAACAGTCTTGCGCCGACGTTTCCAAAGCTTGCTGGCCTGGGTGAGCGCTACTTGCTCAAGCAAATGAAGGACATCCGCGACGGTCGTCGTCCGGTGGCGCTTATGGCAGGTCAGGTCGATAACATGACCGACCAGCAGCTCGCAGACATTGCCGCGTTTTATGACGCGCAGACACGCACCTTGGGTACAACCGACCCCGAGCTTCTGGCCTTGGGTCGAAAGGTTTATCTTGCCGGTATTGCAGAGCGTAAAGTTGCCGCCTGTTCAGGCTGTCACAGCCCGTCTGGTAAGGGCAATGGCCCGGGTGGGTTCCCAGGGCTGGCCGGACAGCACGCCGATTACATCGCACAGCAGCTTGAAATGTTTCGTCTGGGTTACGAGGACGAGAGCGGACGTACCAACGGTGGCGACAGTATGATCATGCGAACCATTGCATTTGGCCTGAGTGACCTTGAGATCAAGGCAGTCGCAAGTTATGTTGCAGGTCTGCAATAACGCAAGTTAATCGAGGGGAACCACCCGCATGATGGCGATACTAAGAACTGTAACCATCACCGTTTTCGCACTGCTTTCAATGGGCGTCGCTGCGCAAGCGCAGTACCAAGAGGGTGTGCATTACGAGCTGATTGAGCCCAAGGTACACACGGGGATTAGTGATCAGATTGTGGTCACTGAGTTTTTTTCTTACGGGTGTGGCCACTGCTACAACTTCGAGCCGTTGCTTGAGTCCTTCGAGACTCGGCTGCCTGAAGGCGTCGTCGTGCAGCGAACGCCGGTTGTCTTTAATAACAACGCCGGCATGAAGTTACTCGCTAAAACGTATTACACAGCGCAGGTTCTTGACGTCATCGACCCGATGCACGGCGCTGTTTTCAATGCGGTTCATCGACAGCGAAAGCGACTGGCAACGCCTGAAGCGGTACGCGCAGTGTTCGTTGAAAATGGTGTGGCGTCGAAGGATTTTGATCGTGCGTACGGCTCATTTGGGATCGACAGTATGGTTCGCCAGGCGGCCGCAAGAACTCAGGGTGCTCGGATCAATGGAACACCATCGCTCATGGTGAACGGAAAGTACCGGATCGATACGCGACAGGCGGGCAGTCAAGCCAATATGCTTAAAATTGCAGCCTTCCTTGCTGACAAAGAGCTTGCCCGTTTGCAACGGGCGGCCAGCGCGACCGACTAGAGCCGGGCTTAGCCGAGCGGTACTTCTGTTCGGCTAATCACCTTTCTCAGCACAAAGCTCGAGTGCACCCCGGTGACACCCGGTATCCGTGTCAGCTTCCCCAGCAATACCGCTTCAAAGTGTTTCATGTCCTTAACGATGACACGCAGTAAGTAGTCGGCACTTTGGCCGGTTACGACGGAGCAGTCGACAACCTCGTCGTAGGTGGCTATTTCCGCCTCGAAGTTTTCAAATCGGTCAGGCGTGTGTCGGTCCATTGAAATGCTGACGTGCACCGTAAGATCAAGCCCCAGCTTCTCTTGATCCAGTATGACAACTTGGCGTTGTATGAATCCCTCGCTGAGCAGCCGCTTAATCCGACGGGCGCAAGGCGTGGGTGACAGTCCTACGCGCTCCGCCACCTCAAGGTTGCTTAGACTGGCGTCGCGTTGCAGTAGTGACAGCAGGCGCAGATCGATTCTGTCGAGACCATTTATATCGTTCATTATCTTCTTATTGGTTTATTTAACTCTTAAATAATTATATACGCGTTTTTTCGCTATTAAACGAGGTTTTTGGTGATAAATTCGCCATTTAAATCCAAGCGGAAGTCCTTATACTTCGTCGCTTAAAAGAACAACTGCGAGAGTCTGTAATGAGCACGGAAGATTTTGGGGCATTTGATTACCGTAAATACCCGACTTATCAGCCACTGAAGAAAGTGAATCGCCGGTGGCCGGATGCGGTTTTAACCCGGGCACCACAGTGGTGCAGCGTTGATCTACGCGACGGCAATCAGGCGCTCATTGATCCTATGACGGCCGATAAAAAGCTGCGCCTGTGGGAGCTGTTGATTGCTTTAGGGTTTAAACAAATTGAAGTGGGCTTTCCGTCAGCTTCGTCGCATGACTTCGACTTTCTGAGGAAGTTAATCGACGAAGGTCGTATTCCTGAGGACGTCACTGTGCAAGTGCTCACTCAAGCACGCGAAGAACTGATCGTCCGTACTTTTGAGGCGTTGAAAGGATGTAAGCGAGCGGTGCTTCACTTCTATAACAGCACGTCGACAGTTCAGCGCGACTACGTGTTTGCTCTAGATCGGGCGGGCATTACCGACATTGCGGTGAAAGGTGCGCAGTTAGTCAAGTCGGTAGCGGCAAATTACCCCGATACGGAGTGGGTGTTTGAGTACAGTCCCGAGAGCTTTACCGGCACTGAAATGGACTTTGCCGTCGATGTTTGTAATGCCGTGATCGACGTGATTCAACCCACGCCTGAGAACAAAATGATTATCAACCTCCCGGCGACGGTCGAGGTGAGCACGCCGAATGTTTATGCGGATCAAATTGAGTGGTTCTGTGACCACGTGAACCATCGTGAGGCGCTACTGGTCTCGTTACACACCCACAACGACCGCGGCGGCGCAGTTGCAGCAAGCGAGCTGGGTCTGTTGGCGGGTGCGGATCGAATTGAAGGCACGCTGCTGGGCAATGGCGAACGCACGGGTAACATGGACATCGTGACCATGGCCATGAACCTTTACAGTCAAGGCATTGACCCTAAACTCGATTTTTCAAAAATGGACGAGATGATCGCGGTCTGCAAAGAGTGCACGCAGTTGCCATTGCATCCGCGACACCCCTATGCGGGCGAGCTGGTGTTTACCGCATTTTCTGGCAGCCACCAAGATGCCATTAACAAGTGTCTAGCGCGGCGAGACGGCAAAAGTCTGTGGGAAGTTGCTTACCTGCCCATTGATCCTGCGGATATTGGGCGTAGTTACCAAGAAGTGATTCGCATCAACAGTCAGTCGGGTAAAGGTGGTGTGGCGTACGTTTTAAATCGGGATTACGGGCTCGATTTGCCTCGCTGGCTACAAGTTGATTTTAGCGCGGCAGTACAAGCCATGGCAGAACGTTCTGAAACTGAAGTTCAATCCAAGGATATTTACGATCTTTTTTTAGACACTTATCACTTAAGTGGTGCACGGCTGTCCGTGGGTAACTACCAACTATCGCGGGACGAGCGTGTCGACCGCCTTACGGTTCAGATTTCAGGACTCGAGGGCTCGCCGACCTTGTCCGGCAAGGGGGCGGGTGTTGTTGGGGCTTTCACCGATGCCATTTCTTCGCATACGGGCCACAAGATTATTGTCGTCGAGTACAGTGAACACACGTTGGGTTCGGACGCAGATGCGGAGGCTATTTGTTATGTTCAGCTCGCCATTGATGGCAGCCGAGTATGTGGTGTAGGGCGCAGTACTGATATTGTCCATGCCACTATGAGCGCAATTTTATCCGGTCTGCATCGACATGTCGGACCTGTGGTGCGCGCGGCCT
>Ga0206127_1000049_pt1 | contig 134556 bp, 122 predicted proteins | sample Helgoland_Spring_6_FD_148646 | JGI IMG/M metagenome (GOLD analysis project Ga0206127, IMG submission 148646) | Pelagic subsurface seawater microbial communities from Kabeltonne, Helgoland, North Sea - Helgoland_Spring_Bloom_20160419_1 | ecosystem: Environmental > Aquatic > Marine > Epipelagic ...
CTGCTTTGGGTTCCTCTGCTTTGGGTTCCTCTGCTTTGGGTTCCTCTGCTTTGGGTTCCTCTGCTTTGGGTTCCTCTGCTTTGGGTTCCTCTGCTTTGGGTTCCTCTGCTTTGGGTTCCTCTGCTTTAGCTGGTTTTCCTTTGCGCTTACTCGTGTTACTAGTCGACGTCTCAGAAACTTTGTCAGCGGCCTTGATCAAGTTTTCCTCAGGGAGCGTGCACGGTAGCTTCATATCCAAAAGTTTTTCAATCGGTTCAAGTAAAAACGCGTCATCTTCACAGGCAAAGCTAATGGAAGTACCTGTTTTACCAGCACGCCCAGTTCGACCAATTCGATGAACATAATCCTCAGGCTCTTCTGGCAACGTATAGTTTATTACGTGACTCACCCCATCGACGTGAATACCTCGACCGGCGACATCGGTAGCCACCATAATCGTCAAATTGCCAGCTTTGAATGAATCCAGTGTCTTCATGCGTCGGTTTTGTGGCACATCACCAGACAATAAACCAACTTTGAATCCCTGTTTTTTTAATTTTTCTTGCAGCGTTCGACAAATGTCTCTGCGGTTGGCAAAGACCATGACACTGTCAACATCGTCGCCACGTAGAATATTATTCAGAACAGTAAACTTTTCTTTCGCCGTCGTGATAAGAATTTTTTGATCAACTGTGTCTGTTGCAACCCTCTCAGCTGCAATTTCAATAGTCACAGGCTTGTGAGTCCAACTGTCCGAAAGACGGAGAACCTCCGCAGTAAATGTCGCTGAAAACAACAGAGACTGTCGATCCTCTCGTTTAGGAGTGAGATTCACCAGACGACGGACTTGGGGAATGAAACCCATATCCAGCATTCGATCAGCTTCATCAATTACCAATATTTCCACGCGATCAAGATAGATATCGCGATTATTTGCAAAATCCAGCAACCTACCCGGCGTGCCCACCAAAATATCGCACTGGTGTTTTTGCAGACCTGCTAATTGCTTGCCATAATCCATACCGCCAACGAGCGTATGAACCTTCAAATTGGTATGTTTTAACAGGGTTTTTGCATCATCACCTATCTGGAGGGCCAGCTCTCTTGTCGGCGCCAGTATTAAGCTGCGCGCTTCTCCGATATAGCGATCATCCGATACTGGATGATTGATTAAATCAGTTATGATGTTGACCAGAAATGCCGCTGTCTTTCCGGTTCCAGTCTGCGCTTTGCCTAAAACATCCTGACCATGCAATGAATATGGCAATGACGCCCCCTGGATGGGCGTGCAATACTGGAAGCCCGCATCTTGAACACCACGCATCAGTTGAGAGGGTAGGTCGAAGTCATGGAACCTCAACTTTCCCACTTGTGGCTCAACCTTGAACTGAGCTACATCCCAGAGCTTGTTACTTCTACGTCTTCGTTTCGCAGGCGTCTTTTTGGCAGACTGTTTCGGGTTAGCACTGTTATTAGCACTCGGTGCCGGAGATTTTTTTTCAGTCAATATAATCGCACGTGTTAGTTAATCTGGTGAAGCTCGGAGACATATAGAGACCCAAACCCGCGTTAAAGGGTGATCATAGCAGAATTAGCGTGTTTATGCTGAAAAGAATAACGAATGCAACTGGTAACTTTTACTCATTAAATCAACACAATTCGAACATCAAAATAATACTATCATTAGCATTTTTGTTCGTGGAAAATGTCAGCTAAGTCCATCACACAACGTGCGATAATGTTGTCGTTTAACGGAAACTTCCTATGATACAAGATAAACCGGTTTTAAATGATGCTAGAGCCATCATCAGACTGGCTGCGCCACTCATTCTGGGTCAAATGGCAGTGGTGGGAATGACGGTGACGGACATTTATGTTGCCGGTCAAGTCAATGCAGACACACTTGCTGCACTGCAACTAGGTGGCAGCATCTGGTCGATGATCAATCTCTTGGTCATTGGCATCATGATCGCCAACAGCCCGATCATCGGTAATTATTGGGGCGCCGGACAACTGGAAAAAGTTCGAGATCAATTCCAGCAAGCTCTGTGGCTAGCATTACCTATTGGTTTGGTGGTAGTGGCGGCAGTGCTAGCGGGGATTAGTGCGCTGAACGTCCTCGATATCAGCGACAATGTCTACAACATTGCCGCTGGCTATCTCTCACCATTCGTCATTACTGGGTTTATGTTCCCTGCGTTTTTCGCTTTTCGAACCACATTCGAGGGTATGGGTGATACCAGACCTGTGCTTATTTTTAATAGCGCTGCATTTATACTGAATGGGGTTCTCGACTACGTTCTGGTGTTCGGACACTTTGGCTTTCCCGCACTTGGAGGGATCGGTGCGGCTTGGGCAACCGTGGTAGTTATGGCATTTCTGCTCACTTGTATGGCGCTCTATGGACGTTTTGCCAGACCAGTTCGATCCATCGATCTCTACCGAAATATTCGTGGTCCGCGGCTATCTAGCCAATTAGAAATGTTGCGCTTGGGAATACCCATTGCACTTAACATCGCAGCCGAATTTAGTTTTTTCGCCATCATCCCATTTATGATTGCTCACCTAGGCGCCGAGGTGGTTGGTGCTCATGCCATCGCTATTAACATCGATTCACTAGCATTTATGATTCCACTGGGGATTGCGCAGGCTCTAACTATTAAGGTGGCGCATGCTCAAGGAAGTAACGATCCAAAGATCGCGCGTAAGCTTTGCATTGTTGGCTTCAAATTGGTGATTACTTTGGGGGTAGTCGTCAGTGCATTAAAAGTTATATTCCGACACGATTTGGCTAATCTTTTCAGTGCAAACAGCGAGGTACAGCTACTGGCGGCAAATTTATTTTTGTTCGCCGCTGCTCTGGGAATATTTGATTGCTTACAGATGGCGTGTAGCGGAGCATTGCGCGGCTACAAGGACACAAAGGTACCATTAGTGATTCAGGTCACTGCCTTCTGGATAATCGCCTTTCCCATAGCTTACAGTTTGGCACTTACCAATTATTGGGGAGAGCCCTTGGGGGTCTATGGCTTCTGGATAGGGACGGTGATTGCCGCCAGTATTGCCGCAGCGAGTCTCCTCGTAAGATGGAACACTGTATCAAGAAAAGCAATTGACAAAACTAATCTATTGGAACCCAGCAACCCAGTGTGACTCGATCCAGTGAATTAAAATCTATCTTGGTTTCTATCCGAGTAAAGCCTGACTGCTTGAATAGCGCTCTTACCGACTCACCCTGGTGGTAACCATGCTCAACAAGGAGCCATCCTGATAACTCTAGGTATTGTCCGCTCAAACCAATCACTTCTCTGAGATCATCGAGACCATCAACACCAGATACCAGCGCAGAGGCAGGTTCAAAACGGACATCTCCCTGCGACAGGTGAGGATCATCGATTTCGATATAGGGCGGATTACTGACAACAAGATGGTATTTTGATGCGCGCCCAACCACAGGTACCTGACTAAACCAATCACTTTGATAAACAGCCACGTTATCCAGTTGACAGTATTGACGATTAATTTCGGCCAATTTTACCGCCGCAGGTTCAGAATCGACGCCGGTTATCTGCCATAAGGGTTTCTCAGAGGCCAAGGCTAGTGCAATGGCGCCAGTACCGGTACCTAAATCCAGAACACGAGCATCGGCGGGAAGATCCAATTGCAATGCTAATTCAACCAATAACTCTGTTTCGGGTCGAGGTATGAGCGTATCAGTGGTTACTTTTAAATCAAGTGTCCAAAACCCTTGGATGCCAGTAATAAATGCAATGGGCTCTCCGTTGAGGCGTCTAGAGAAAAACCGATCAAACAGCGCTATTTGATCCTCTCGCAATTCATGTTCGGGCCAGGTTTTTAGCCAAGCGCGATCCACATCCAGCACATGCGCCAATAGGAGTTCGGTATCCAGCCGTGGCGTGTCGCTAACAGATTTAAGCTTCTCGCAAAGGGCCAAGGATTGAGCCACTGATTGGGTCGACATCATCGGGCACTATTGAGACAACAGAGCTAACTGCTCCGCCTGAAACTCATTAACTAAGGGCTCTACAACTTCGCTGAGGGAGCCTTCCATTATTTCAGCTAATTTATACAGGGTTAAGTTAATTCTGTGATCAGTCACACGACCCTGAGGAAAATTGTAGGTTCGAATGCGTTCAGATCGGTCACCACTACCCACCAAATTTTTGCGCTGATCGGATTGTTCTTTGGCAGTAGCCTCGTCTTGAGCTGAAGTGAGTCTAGCCTGCAGAACAGCCATCGCTTTTGCTCTATTTTTATGCTGCGAGCGCTCATCCTGACATTCAACCACTAGACCTGTGGGTAGGTGAGTGAGACGAATAGCTGAGTCCGTTTTATTGACATGCTGTCCACCGGAACCTGAAGCCCTAAAAGTATCTACTCGCAGATCCGCCTTGTTTATTTCGATGGCATCTTTCTCATCCGCCTCTGCCATCACAGCCACTGTGCATGCCGAGGTATGGATTCGCCCCTGTGATTCAGTATCCGGCACCCTCTGCACACGATGAGCCCCTGATTCAAATTTCAACTTTGAATAAACCCCTCGCCCAATAATACGGACAATAATCTCTTTATAGCCGCCATGATCTCCCTGACTTTCGCTCAAAACTTCCACATTCCAACGGTTCGATTCAGCAAATTTACTGTACATTCGAAAAAGGTCACCGGAGAAAATTGCTGCTTCATCACCCCCCGTACCAGCGCGAATTTCAAGAAATACATTTTTATCATCATTGGGATCTTTGGGTAACAACAGCCGCTGCAAGTCGGTTTCAAGATTAACCAATGCAAGTTCCCCGGAGGACACTTCTTCACCGGCCATAGCGCGCATGTCAGGGTCGCTGTCCTTGAGTAACATTTTGGCGTCATCTATGTCATTCGCTGTTTGCTGAAACATCTGATAGGTTTGAACCACAGGCTCTAACTCTGCATATTCCTTGGACAAACTTCGAAATTTGTCTTGATCAGTGATTACCTCAGCATCACTCATGAGAGCGCCTACTTCTTCGTAGCGATCAGCCAATAAATCGAGCTTTGCCAAAATGGATGCTTTCATAGGGGTTTTGAGCCTAATAGGTCAGTTGAGCGGTCATTAAACATCAACTCGAGGATTCTTTTTATTTAAGTCAAACAACTCATTGGTTGCCGCGATGGCATCGTCACGGCCCTCTTCACCGGCTTTTTTCAGCTGAGTGGTGGGCTTATGCAAAAGCTTATTAGTCAGGTTACGGGCCAAGGCATGGACAACATCAATTGAATCTTTGCCCTGGTCTAGTGCATTAATCGCTTTTTCCACCTCCGCATCTCTTATGATTTCGATGCTGTTGCGAAATGCTCGAATAGTGTCTACCGCGGCAAGTGCTCGATATTGCTTTATCCAATTATCCGCCTCCTGCGAAATAATTTCACCGGCTAGATCTGCCGCATCGGATCTAGCTCGAATATTTTCCTGAACAACCTCTTCAAGGTCATCCACGGTGTAGAGGTAAACATCGGCGAGCTCTTCAACCTCGGGCTCAATATCTCTGGGCACTGCGATATCCACCATAAAGAAGGGCTTGTATTTCCGCTTTTTGAGTGCCGATTCCACTGCCCCCTTGCCGAGCACCGGTAACTGACTCGCCGTAGATGAAATAATAATGTCTGCTCGATGTAAAAAATCTGGTATGTCAGACAGCATTATCGCCTCAGCGGCATAGACCTCGACCAATTCTTGAGCTCGGCTCAGGGTGCGATTGGCAACGGTAATTTTGCCAACACCCTGATCACGCAAATGCTTGGCAACTAAATCGATAGTCTCACCAGCACCGATCAGCAACGCATGAGCACTACTCAAATCAGAGAAAATTTGAGCGGCCAATCCCACCGACGCATAGGCCACCGATACTGGGTTTTTCCCTATTGCCGTTTCAGTTCTGACACGCTTTGCTGCGGAAAAAGCCATTTGGAAAGCCTGATTGAGAAACGTTGATACAGTGCCAGCTTCTCGCCCCACAGAATAGGCTGACTTTACCTGACCAAAAATTTGTGGCTCTCCCAAAATCAAAGAATCCATGCCGCTGGCAACGCGCATCATATGATCTATCGCAGCAGCATCGCGATAACAGTAGTAACAGCGCTGTAATTGACTGATTTCGACATTTTTAATCATCGATAACCATGTCAACACCTGAGTGTCAGTAACATCGCCAAATAAATAAACTTCGGTCCGGTTGCAGGTCGAGAGCAGTGCAATTTCATTTACCTGCAGAATCGCTCTGGCATCTTGCAACGTCTGAACAACAATTTCTGGGGCGAACGCTATCCTGCCGCGTAGATCAACCGACGCAGTCTTGTGATTTATACCAAAGGCTAGCACAGTCATTGTTGTTTCAACTGACTCCTGTCTTAACTTCGATCAGCAAATTGTTAGATTCGCCGACGATTTTACACCACTGAGACCATTTAATGCATATTTAGCGTAAAAGATTTTAAGCAGGGTCAAATAATGCTGCTAACACAAATATTATTTGTCTTGTGGCTCAATATCCACCAAAATGATGTCATGTCAATGTTTAAAAAAATTCTTATTTTCGGCCATTGCGTATTTTTGATGGGTTGCGTCGGTCAACTCAATAACAGCAAAGGTCTAGTCGTTACAACACCAGAGACTCTTTTGTCAGTCGCAGAACGGGATATCCCGCCGAGGAAAATACCCACAGAGTCGCTGTATGAGCTAATGGTAGCCGATATTGCTCTCAGTCGAGATCAGTTTGATCTAGCATTACAAAAATATCATCGCCAAGCCGAGATAACAGGAGATCCTGGCGTAATAGAACTGGCTTTCCGGCTCGCACAATTCCAAAAAAATGTCCCCCTACAACAACAATTAATTGGACAATGGTTGGTTGTGGAACCAACATCATTCAATGCTCATCGTGTTGCGTTAGAATTTGCAGTGATGACGAATAATGTTAGCGATGCGCTGCAATACGGCAGTTGGATCTATGAGCATAACGGCGATATGGACGCCCTCATATATGCAGTCTCGGCTCAAACAGATGAATCTCAAGATCCTGAGCTTTATATTGAGCAAATCAATCAATTTCCATTTAGTGACACCAAACAAGTCGCACGACATTTTGCCAGCGCTTTGCTTTACGAGAAAACTGGACGGTTTGCCGAAGCCGAAGCCAGTACGCAAAAGTACCTATCCCTGGTAGGTCGAAGTCAGCAAGGCCTTCTTCTTCTATCGCAATTACTGCATCTTCAAAATAAAAAAGATCAGGCCATTAGTTTGCTCAGCAAAGAACTGAAACGAAACCCTTCTTTCACAAAACTGCGCCTGCAATATGCTCGCTTCCTCGCTGAAAAATATCCTGACCGAGCAATTTTAGAACTCCAGCGACTGAACAAGAGCAATCCGAGCAATAGTGAAGTTATCTATTTGCTCGGACTAATGTTGATGACCCAAGGTGATCTAGATAACGCCATCACCTATTTAAAAAAGTCGTCGCTCAACGTCAATCATAGCGCTGACGCGCAATTCCACCTGGGAACGATTGCAGAGAGACAAAATAACATTGTCGACGCTATTAATCATTACTCACAAGTTCAATTCGGTCGCAACTATGTGGTTGCAGCCTCCCGCGCTGCGCAGCTTATTGCCGTAACTCAAAGCCTGCGCGACGCGAGACAGTTTTTGCAGCGAAAACGTGTCCAGAGTCCGACAAATGCAGTCAGTATTTTTCAGATTGAGTCAAATTTATTACTCAGTCAGAATAAGTCACTACAGGCTCTGCAGGTGCTCACTCAGGGTTTGGATAATTTCCCCAACAATCCCGATTTACTCTATGCGAGATCTCTGCTTGCGGAGGATCAGAACAACTTTACTCTGGCTGAAAGTGACTTGAGACTATTGCTTGCTCAGGATGAAAATAATCCCATGGTACTCAACGCCTTAGGCTATACCATGAGTTTGCATTCTGACCGTCAGGAAGAAGCCTACCAACTAATCATAAAAGCCTACAATTTAAATCCTAACAGTCCTGCTATTATCGACAGCTTGGGCTGGGTATTGTTTAAACTAGGTCAGACAAGAGAAGCTTTGAGTTATCTGCAAAAAGCCTACAATATGATGGCTGATCCCGAGATTGCTGCCCATCTGGGCGAGGTCAATTGGGTCTTGGGAAATCATGAGACCGCCGTGAATATATGGATACAAGCGCTTAGACAAGAGCCTCAGCATAAAGCGATTATCGAGACGGTTGAGCGACTCGGAGTTGCTCTCAGAGGCATAGAGTGACAACCTACCTCACCCGGATTGCGTCGCCAATACTGTTACTTGCACTGCTCAGTGGCTGCTCTCTGACATCGACTCAACCGCCGTTTTCCACCACCAGTGAACATCGTGGTCACAAGAATGTTTCTGAACTTACTAACTGGCAACTAAAAGGCAAGTTGGGGTTTAAAACTTCATCCACTGGCGGTTCAGCAAGCATCCAATGGATGCAGCTGCAAGACGATTACCAGATCACGCTAAGAGGCCCCTTCTCAACTGGACTGGCAAGGATTATTGGCAATCAGCAGATTGCCGAGCTGAAAACCAATGGAAAATTAGTCCGACGGGCGCCAGAACAACTATTTACTGAGCTCACAGGTTTATCGATTACTGTTAATGAACTACAAAATTGGCTTAAAGGCGTCCCATCAGGGGGAGCATCTGAAGCTAGCACAATTGAATACAACAGCGACGGAACCATAGCCGAATTCACTCAGAACCACTGGCAAATTTCGCTCACCAACTATCAACAGGTAAATGCGGTAAAACTACCTAAAAAAATCGTTGGCCAAAGAGATGACATAAGCTTTAAATTGATTGTTAGTCAATGGACTGCTGCCTTTTGATAGTTTCGGAGTGTTCAAACTAATGTCCACCATCAATATAATGTCGCCCGCAAAAATTAATCTGCTCCTGCATATTACCGGTCGACGCTCAGATGGATACCACAACATTCAAACTATTTTTCAGTTATTAAATTATGGCGATGAGATGAGCTTCTCTGGCAATGACACAGGAAGAATCGACATCACAACTAATCTCGATAGTATACCAAAACAAGACAATCTGATTTTTCTTGCCGCAAAGAAACTGCAGCATGTGACTGCTGGAGTAAAGGGATGCAGTATACATGTTCAAAAAAAAATACCCTTGGGTGCCGGTCTTGGTGGCGGCAGTAGCAATGCAGCAACAACGCTGGTGGTACTAAACAAGCTCTGGCAGTGTGATTTGAGTAATGCTGCGCTGGCGACAATGGCGAGTGAATTAGGCGCAGATGTGCCTGTCTTTGTGTATGGACAGAGCGCTTTTGCTGAAGGAATTGGAGAGCTAATAACGCCGCTGGAGCTTCCTAAAATGTGGTTTTTAGTCATAACGCCTAATTGTCATGTATCCACAAAAGAAATTTTTTCACATCCTCAATTGACAAGGAACTCCGCACCGATCAAAATACGCGCCCTTGACCGGCTACGGTTTAGAAACGACTGTCAATCGGTGGTGTTTGAACAGTATCCAGAGGTAGATAATGTGTTCAGGTGGCTGAAACAGTTCGGACAGCCACTGATGACGGGAACTGGATCAAGTGTGTTTTGCAGTTTTGACAGAGAATCGGAGGCTAATGACGCTCTTTTGCAACTGCCAAATGAGTGGAACGGGTTTGTTGCTCAGGGAATAAATTTTTCAGAGTCAAACCAAAAATATGTGTAACGAAATAAATGGGGCGTCGCCAAGAGGCCTAAGGCAACGGGTTTTGATCCCGTCATTCGGAGGTTCGAATCCTCCCGCCCCAGCCATTTTTAAAGCTCTACGAACATTGGGAATCCTGTCGTGGCTAGATTAATGATCTTTACCGGTAACGCCAATCCAGAATTGAGTGGCGAAATAGCTCGATCCCTTGGTGTCACGCCTGGTAATGCGTTAGTGGGATTATTCTCGGACGGAGAAATCAACATTGAGATCCGAGACAATGTTCGAGGTCACGATATTTTTATAGTGCAACCCATTTGTGCGCCAACTAACCGAAACGTTATGGAGCTGGTGCTGATGATCGATGCACTTCGCCGGGCATCGGCCGGAAGAATTACCGCCGTTGTTCCCTATTTTGGGTATGCACGGCAAGATCGCAGGGTGCGATCAGTGAGGGTTCCCATCAGTGCCAAAGTTGTCGCTGATATGTTATCTAATGCGGGAGTCGATCACGTGCTCACTGTCGATCTGCACGCCGAACAAATCCAAGGTTTCTTCAACTGCACAGTTGATAACATTTACGCTGCGCCGGTTCTGCTGGGTGATATCGAACGTCAAAATCACCAAAACCTTCAGGTTGTCTCGCCCGATATTGGTGGGGTAGTAAGAGCGAGAGCGGTAGCTAAACAATTGGGCTGTGATTTAGCCATTATCGACAAGCGCCGCCCGTCGGCTAATGAAAGCGAAGTGATGAATCTCATCGGTGAAGTGGCCGATCGAACTTGTGTGCTAGTGGATGACATGGTTGATACCGCAGGCACCCTGTGTAAGGCAGCTCTCGCGCTCAAAGAACAAGGCGCTATAAAGGTAGTGGCCTATGCTACCCATGCTGTGCTGTCGGGCGCCGCAATAGACAACCTTAATAATTCTCAGTTGGATGAATTAGTAGTAACTAACAGCATCCCGCTCAGTAAAGAGGCAAAGCAGTGCGCGAAGATTCGCGTTTTACCCATAGGTCCCCTGCTGGCCGAGTCTATTCGTCGGATCAGCAACAAAGAATCCATCAGTGCCATGTTCTTGTAACATGGTCTGATATAACCCTCCTCGCTACGAGGTTTTTGAACTCCATGACGGGTCTGGTCGCGGTCTGTCATGGCACAACTTAGGAGACTAACATGTCTACTGATTTTGTTTTAAACGCGAAAAGTCGCGAAGACACAGGGAAAGGTGCGAGCCGCCGCCTGCGTCGCCTGGCCGGAGAAATACCTGCCATTGTCTATGGTGGTAAAAAAAATGCTGCAAAGGTCACCCTATTGCACAAGGAAGTCGCTAAAGCGCTCGACAATGAGGCGTTCTACTCTCATATTATTGCGCTGGACATCGACGGAAAGTCTGAAGATGTCATCCTAAAAGATGTTCAGCGCCATCCAGCAAAGAAAATTATTCTGCACCTGGATTTCTTCCGCGTCAGCAAGTCAACTAAATTGCAAACTCGAGTTCCTCTGCACTTTATCAACGAAGATGTGTCGATTGGAGTCAAAATGAATGGTGGTATTGTCGCTCACACCATGACTGACCTCGAGGTACTCTGCCTGCCAAAAGATCTGCCCGAGTACATCGAAGTTGACATGGCAGAGGTGGAAGTTGGCCAAATCGTGCACATCTCAGATATCAAACTGCCCAAGGGCGTTGAGAGCGTTGCCTTGAATCAAGGTGCAGATCACGATTTGTCTGTAGCTACCATCAACAAGCCGAAGGCAGCAGTGGAAGAGGATTCTGAAGCAGCAAGCAGTGAAGGTGGCTCTGAGGAAGCAAGCGAAGAGTAATTTTTTGCACTGCCAACCGAGAGGCTCTGACATTTGGATACGCCAGTAAAACTCATTGTTGGACTGGGAAACCCAGGCCCCGCCTACGAGCGCACGCGGCATAATGTCGGAGCCGATTTGGTGAACCAATTGGCTGTATCGGCTGATCTAGTGTTAAAGCCAGACAGTAAATTCTTTGGTGCAACGGGCAAACTGTTAATTGATGGTGTGTCGGTGAGACTTTTAATTCCCGGTACATTTATGAATCGCAGCGGGCAAGCAATTTCGGCTTTGGCGCGCTTCTACCAGATTCCCACCGACAGCATCTTGGTTGCCCACGACGAACTGGATTTGCCTGTGGGCACGGCGCGATTTAAAAAAGGTGGTGGTCATGGCGGCCACAACGGACTTCGGGATACTATTCAGTCGCTTGGTAATAATAAAGATTTTGCACGGTTAAGAATTGGCATCGGTCACCCTGGCAATGCCAAACAGGTGGTGGACTACGTATTAAAGAAGCCATCACCCAGTGATCAATCCTTAATTAGTCAAAGCATTGATCAGGTATTAACAGTTTTACCACTGGCGGTTACCGGACAGTGGGAACGGGCCATGACAGCCCTTCACAGCGCGACATAATTTTCTCGCTGAACACTGCGGCGAGCGATAACCGTATAAGGATTTCACTATGGGCTTTAACTGCGGCATTGTTGGGCTTCCCAACGTCGGTAAATCCACACTGTTCAACGCGCTTACCAAGGCCGGCATCAGTGCGGAAAATTTTCCTTTTTGCACCATTGAACCCAATACCGGTGTGGTACCCATACCAGATCCTCGGCAAGACAAAATTGCCGCCATCGTCAATCCAGAAAAAGTCATACCAACCAGCATGGAATTTGTTGATATCGCCGGATTGGTTGCAGGAGCATCCAAAGGTGAAGGCTTGGGCAACCAATTTTTAGCCAATATTCGCGAGACAGATGCCATCGCCCATGTGGTGCGCTGCTTTGACGATGACAATGTCATTCATGTTGATGGCAAAATCAGTCCGCCTGATGATATCGATATTATCAACACCGAGTTAGCTCTGGCCGACTTAGAAAGTGTTGAAAAAGCACTTTTCCGCGTGGCAAAAGCAGCCAAAGGAAAGGACAAAGACGCCATTGCTCTGCAACTTGTGCTGGAAAAGATAAAGCCTCACTTAGACCAGGCGAAGCCATTGCGCTCATTTGAGCTAAGTAATGACGAGCTCAACTTATTGAAACCACTGAGCCCGTTAACATTAAAACCTACCATGTACATCGCCAATGTGGATGAAGAGGGATTTGAAAACAATTCTTATTTGGATGCTGTAATAGCCATTGCAGAACAGGAGGGTGCCGTAGTTGTGCCAATCTGCAACAAACTGGAAGCAGAAATTGGTGAGCTAGAAGATGAAGAACGAGACGAATTCTTAGAGGAATTGGGCATGGACGAGCCCGGTTTAAATCGCGTCATTCGCGCCGGTTATAATCTCCTTGGTCTGCAGACCTATTTCACTGCGGGCCCCAAAGAAGTTCGCGCCTGGACCATACCCGTAGGGGCATCCGCTCCTAAAGCTGCCGGCAAAATCCATACCGATTTTGAAAAAGGGTTTATTCGCGCCGAGATTGTAGGCTACGACGATTATATCGCTGGGAATGGCGAACAGGGCGCCAAAGATTCAGGAAAATGGCGTCTTGAAGGCAAGGATTACATTGTCCAAGACGGCGATGTCATTCACTTTAGATTCAATGTTTAACGTCGAATGACAAAATGACAGGAATATCGGGACGTTGGAAATTAGGTCTGCTGCTGGCGTGCTCCACGGCATTGATGTGGGGCGTGTTGCCCTTGGCTCTGAAAGGACTGATGACAACCTTGGATCCAATGACCACCACCTTTTTTCGTTTCTTTATTGCCGCTCTGCTACTGACACCTTATCTGGTGATACGCAAAAAGCTGTTAAACCGACATAAATTCCGTAATGTAAAGTTAGATGGGCAATTTTTTGTCGCCGGTGTTTTGTTAATTATCAACTATGCCCTTTATATTTTTGGTCTTGAGAAAACCACCGCTGAAGCCGCTCAAGTGATGATGCAGCTGGCTCCTGTTATGCTATTGCTAGCCGGGGTTTGGATATTTAAAGAGCGATTTTCAGTTATCCAATGGCTCGGTTTCATCACCTTTGTCAGTGGCTTACTGTTATTTTTCAGCCCTCGATTTGGCAGTATTTTCGTCGCATTGAACGATTACGGCATTGGTCTATTGATGTTGATGACAGCATCCTGTGCCTGGGTGGGTTATGCCATTATTCAAAAAATTCTGCTGCGTGAATTTAATGCCGAAGAGACCATGCTGGTATTTTACTGGATGGGGGCTTTGGCATTTCTACCCTTCTCTGAATTTCACGCGCTGTCGCAGTTGACCACCTTGCAATGGGGATTGCTGTTATTCTGCGGTCTCAATACACTTGTGGCCTACGGTTGCTTTTCTGAGGCCATGGTTCACATTGAGGCATCCAGAGTCAGCGCGATTATAGCGCTCACCCCACTGATCACCGTCGGCCTGGTACAAATGTTCCCCTCATTGGGAGTAGAGGCGGAGATTCTTCAACCGATCACTCTACTGGGAGCCGCCTGCGTGGTGATCGGATCAATCATCACCGCGACCATGAAAAATACAAGCATTTCACAGTTCAGAAACGATAGCTAAGAAAGCTCCTACAACGGGGTCATCTAGTTTGCGCTTAAAACAGCACAGACCTAAATCAAAGGGCGGTATCTGTGTTTTAGGTAAAATCTCCACCTTTTCTCGCACCGGACTGTTATCAGCCACTACAATAGGCGACAGGCCAATACCTAACCCCAGGGCTACCATACTCACCAAGGCCTCTTGCCCTGCTACCTGAGCATACACATTGGGCCGAACAGCGTGCTGCTGACGGAACCATTGCTCAAAGCGTTTTCTGGCCACACCATGCTCCGGCAGAATAATAGGTATCCCTGCCCAGTCTATTGAATCTTGCTGCAAGGCTTTTTTCACCGCGCCATTGATTTTGGGGACAATTATTCCCAATGGCACCGACGCAATACTTTTGAAAAAAACACTAGAAGGTAAATCGTCAGAGCGGGCTGCAATGGCAATATCCACGCGCTGGTGTTTAATCTTGTCCAAGCCATCGGCCGCATCACCGGTGTCCAAATTAATTTCGATATTGGGGTGAGCCTGTCTGAATCTATCTAGCATGGGTGGCAAATAGGCATAGGAGGCTGTGACAGAACAGTAAATGCTCAACGACCCAGTGAGTTCTGTTTGTGAAGCCTTGAGCGATTGCCTCAACATCTGATACTGCTCAATTTGCTGTTCCGCATAGCCTAGAAGGGCTTGTCCCTCAGCGGTCAAGACCACAGAACGATTATCGCGAATCAACAACTGACTACCCAGTTGCTCTTCGAGCCTCTGAATCGCCCGACTCAAAGTTGATGGGCTGACGTGTGCCAACGCCGCTGTCTTGCCAAAATGCAATGTGGTGGCAAGATTGGCGAACAGGGTTAAAGAACGGATATCCATAAGTAGAGAGTAACTCACTTTTTTTAATGTTGCAAAATACGCAACATATCGTTGTGAATATTTCGTTTTAAGCAATACTTAATTTTCGTTACACTGCGCGCCTGTGAAACAACCACTTACAAATGAACGGAGAAACCCAATGGCAAATTACTTTAATACTCTCAGCCTCAGCGACAAGCTGAGCCAGCTGGGTAAATGTCGGTTTATGGATCGCAGTGAGTTTGCCGATGGCTGTGACTATATTAAAGGCTGGAACATCGTTATTATCGGTTGCGGCGCTCAAGGTCTAAATCAGGGCCTAAATATGCGCGACTCAGGGCTGAATATTTCCTACGCGCTGCGACAACAAGCCATTGATGAGAAGCGCCAATCTTTTCTCTGGGCCAGCGACAATGGCTTTACGGTGGGTACAGCGGAACAGCTGGTCCCTGAGGCTGATCTAGTACTGAATCTGACACCAGACAAACAACATACTGCTGCTGTAACGTCTTTCATGCCACTGATGAAGCAGGGTGCTACCCTCGCCTACTCTCACGGTTTTAACATTGTCGAGGAAGGTATGCAGATCCGTGATGACCTGACTGTGGTCATGGTGGCGCCGAAATGTCCAGGTACTGAAGTTCGCGAAGAGTATAAACGCGGCTTTGGTGTGCCCACACTGATTGCGGTTCATCCGGAAAACGATCCGCAGGGCAATGGTTTAGCTATTGCAAAAGCCTATGCATCGGCTACCGGCGGCGATCGGGCTGGAGTATTGGAGTCGTCCTTTATCGCCGAGGTCAAATCGGACCTCATGGGTGAGCAGACCATTCTCTGTGGTATGTTGCAGACTGGGGCCATTTTAGGGCATCAACAGTTAGTTGCTTTAGGTGTGGACGCCGCCTACGCGCGCAAACTAATACAATATGGTTGGGAAGTGGTCACCGAAGGATTAAAGCATGGTGGTATTACCAACATGATGGATCGTCTCAATAATCCAGCCAAAATTAAAGCCTATGACATGGCCGAAGAGCTTAAAGTTATACTCAAACCGCTGTTCCAAAAGCACATGGACGATATTATCGAGGGCGAATTTTCCCGCACCATGATGATCGACTGGGCCAACGACGATGCCAACCTATTGAAGTGGCGCGCAGAAACTGCCGACACCAGTTTCGAGAAGGCTGCGGACTGCGATATTGAAATCACGGAACAAGAATACTACGACAAAGGAATCTACCTAGTTGCTATGATCAAAGCTGGTGTCGAGCTAGCCTTTGACACCATGGTAGCCTCGGGCATTATCGAGGAATCGGCCTATTATGAGTCCCTCCACGAAACGCCATTAATAGCAAACTGTATTGCGCGTAACAAACTGTACGAAATGAATGTGGTGATCTCTGATACGGCTGAGTATGGTAACTACCTGTTCACCCACGCAGCAGTCCCGCTTCTGCAAGACCATGCCAAGTCTCTTACCCTGGAAGATTTAGGTGCTGGGCTCTCAAACCCATCCAATGCGGTAGACAATATTCGACTAGTAGAAGTGAATAACGCTATCCGTGATCACGATGTAGAGATTATTGGTCACGAGCTGCGCGGCTATATGACTGACATGAAACGTATTGTTGAGTCTAACAACGCCTGATTTCACGGTATTTAGGATACATAACGCCGAATAAAAAAGCCCGATAGCTTATGCTATCGGGCTTTTTGTTGCTTCTACTATCGTTTTAGATGCAATCAAGAATTGATTTCGAACAACCCCGCGGCACCCATACCACCGCCGATACACATGGTAACAACACCGTAGCGTGCATTTCTTCGACGCCCTTCAATCAAAAGGTGTCCCGCCATGCGAGAGCCCGTCATGCCAAAAGGATGGCCAATAGAGATAGACCCACCGTTAACGTTTAACTTATCCATAGGAATACCCAACACATCGCGGCTGTAAATAACCTGAGAGGCGAAGGCTTCATTGAGTTCCCAGAGATCAATATCGTCCATGGTTAAACCAGTTGCCTTAAGCAGTTTGGGCACTGCAACCACAGGACCTATGCCCATTTCATCGGGTTCACAACCGCCCACTGCATAACCACGGAAAGTGCCCAAGATATCCAAACCACGACGTTCAGCTTCCGACTTCTCCATTAGCACCTGTGCCGATGAGCCGTCAGATAACTGCGATGCATTACCAGCGGTAATAAAGGCATCTTCACCCATAATCGGTGCCAAACTCGCGAGCCCTTCAATGGTGGTGGACGGTCGATTACAGTCGTCTCGATCAGCCACAGCAGCATGCTCGGTGACTTCACCCGTCTCTCTATTCTTCACTTTCATGACCGTGTTCATGGGTACAATTTCATCATCGAACTTACCGTTGGTCTGACCGGCTGCAGTGCGCTGTTGGCTGATTAATGAGTACTCATCTTGCGCTTCTCTGGACACATTGTAACGGCGGGCAACAATATCAGCGGTTTTAATCATGGGGTACCAAAGACCCGGATACTTGGCGTAGAGTTCAGGTTCCACCGACTCTTGAGGGTCACTGGTACCGGGGAGAGAGATACTTTCAACACCGCCAGTGACCATGACATCCACACCTTCAGCAATAATCCGGCCCGCGCCCATAGCTAAGGCTTGCAATCCTGAGGAGCAAAAGCGGTTGATGGTGGTACCGGAAGTGGTTACCGGACAACCGGCCGCCAAGGCTGCATTTCGCCCGATATTCATTCCAGTGGTACCCGCATGGGATGCATTGCCAAGAATCACATCATCAACCTCTGCCGGATCAATATTAGCGCGCGCCATGGCGTGCTCGATTGAATGGGCGGCCAAGTTTACTCCGTGGGTGTTGTTAAAGGCACCCCGAGCGGCCTTGGTGAGCGCTGTGCGCGCTGTTGATACGATGACTGCTTCTCTCATTGTTAACTCCTTTCGTTTTTATTGGTCTGTAAATTCTCTAATTAGTCGATTTTTCTCTCTTCTCTGAGCAATGTTTTCACCAATGAGATAGCCATTAGCGCCATCACTAGCGAAAAGGGTACAGCGCCGATGATCATCACCGAACGTAACGCATCCATACCACCGGCGGCCAAAAGGACACCAATTAGCACAGAAAATAACACACCCCAAATCAGCACGTGCTTAGTCTGCTTTTGCGACTGACTACCGCCGGAAGCCAATGTGTTAATAATCAGAATACCAGAATCTGCTGAGGTAACTAAAAAAGTCAGCAGCAAAATAACGATGACCACCGACAGCGCGACGGCCAAACTGGGTGATAAAATTAAATTGATGGTTTCAAACAACTGCGCCGAAATGTCAGCATTGACAATAGCCCCCTGAGCTACACCAGATAGCTCCAAATCGATGGCGGTAGCGCCAATAAAAGCGAACCAAACAAGACATATCAACGACGGGATTATCATAGCTCCCAGGACGTACTCGCGAATGGTCCGACCTCGGGACACCCGAGCCAGAAATAATCCCACGAAAGGGGCAAAGGCGATCCACCAGGCCCAGTAGAAAATCGACCAGGCGGCCTGCCAACTCTGAAGTTCTGCTGAGGGAGCCACGCCATTATCTAACCAAACCGTCGTAGACATTGCCGGCAGAGCAAAAAGATAATCCCAGATGGTATAAAAAAACGTTTTAAAGGCAAAAAGCGTGGCGCCAAACAGAACAAAAAATGCAATTAGAAATACTGACAAACTCATATTTATGTTGGAAAGCCACTTTATGCCTCGCTTTAAGCCCGACATTGCCGACACGCAGGACGCAGCCACAATCAGTGTCAGCCCCAGTAGCTGGGCTAACAGCGTCGGCTTGCCGCCATCACCCACCAACCAACTCGCACCACTGATATTGAACAGACCGGAGGCAAATTGCGAGACACCGTAACCAATGGTAACGCTCAGACCAACAATAGTGGCTAGAATCGCCACGATATCCACCATATGACCGGCATTACCCGACATGGCGCGCCCAAACAAGGGTTGCAGTGCACTTCGAATGGTCAGTGGCAAGCCACGGTTGTAGGAAAGGTAACCCAGTGACATACCCACCACACCGTAGCAGGCCCAGGGAGTCAATCCGTAGTGCAGCATGGCCCATTTATAGGCATTGCGCACGTTGTTTTCATCTAATCCAGTGGTTATTCCCTTAATGGTGTCTGGGTTGTTAGCGAAGTGGAAAATGGGCTCAGCAGTGGAATAGGTCAACATACCAATACCGATACCGGCACCGAACATCATCGATAACCAGGTAAACATGGAGAATTCAGGCAATTCATCGGACTTTCCAAGCTTGACCTTCGCCGTTTTTGGCCAGAGACCAAGACCAAGGCAGACTAAGGTATAAAACGCGGTGACATAAATATACCAACCACCAAAACGCTCAGTTGACCAATTTTGCATGGCCAATAATAATTCTCCCGCGGACGATGGCGACAGTCCCACCCAAATAATCAGTGCCGCTATGAGCAATTTTGGAATCACTGCAACCACCGGATTAAAGCCCTGATAAAATCCTGACTCCCTAACCTGAATTGTCACGGCATCCCGGTGCTGACCAGACTCTAGTTCACTCAAAATGCTTTCTCCCCTCGAACACCCAATTGCCCGTAACCACTGTCGTTAAGTAGCAAAATTAGTTCACCTTAGCCGGCAGGCTACAGCCGACGAAAGCGCTGATTTAAATAATTATTTAACACTGAGGGTACATCCTATTGCACTCCCTCTCGAAGGGCAATAAATTATAGTAAAAAGATGTCGCCATCGCTTGACTCAGAGCCGCGTCAGGTGTAACTTCTCGCCTCCAAAATTAGCGTCCGTTTTTTTGTGACGCTCGGGATCTATGGCTACGTAGCTCAGCTGGTTAGAGCACAGCATTCATAATGCTGGGGTCGGTGGTTCAAGTCCACCCGTAGCTACCATTTTTCATTTTGTTGCCAACAGTAGACCATTTTACACTCCTGTGACGTGCTGCCTCATTTTATTTAATCACAAACAACTGGCACAACAACACTGTTAAGCGGAGCAGCGTCTTAACTTTGACTATGGGAGCACTGGCGGATTATTGGGCACACCATTAACACTATGCACCGCAAGCGCCGCTCGCTCTCCCTCATGTAATGCGCCGACAACGGTAGCAGGGTGCGTTTCGTGCGTCGCCTCTCCAGCGATAAAAATTCGATTATTGGCCACCGGCACTTTGAGATCACGCCGTTTGTTATCTTCCGCTGATAAAAATGTCTCCACCTTCGGATAAGAATAGGCACCAAGGGTGTAAGCTGCGCTACCCCAATCCTGAACCAAAGCGTCGACAAAATGCTCCGACGCCTGACCTAGGGCCTGTGGCAAGGTGTTGTCTAAATCTGTCAAAATCGCGTCAATAATTGCCTGATCGCCAGTAGATCCGCCACCTGCTTGAGCGCCGATGTCACTCAATGCTGCGCTGTTATCACCCATGGGGTAACACATAAGAATATAAGACACCGTATTGCGCTTGTAGTTACTGGGTACCCAACATGCACCAGCGACACCTTCGGTAACCAACCATGCCAACTGATCACCCTCGGTCTCCCACCACGCGGTGCTAAAACGCATTGGCACTTTCATTCCGTGATCGATACCGATGCCGTTATAGGCGGCAATGGTGGTTGATGGCAGGTCAGGTACAAAATCGATTAACTCTGCTTGAAGTACTCCAATGGACACTGTGACGATAACCTGCCTGGCGAAATACTTGTCGCCTGAGGAGTCAATTACCACAACATCTTCTCCACTGGTGTCAATGGTCTCCACAGGGCTGTTCAGGAGTAACTCACTGTGGGCAACTACATCATCCCACCACACTGTTTCGAGCGCATCGATGTAGCCCAAGTCTTTGTCACCCAGAACCCTTATGCCATTTGACAGTGGCCATTGGTTACTCTGCACAGCGACACTTTTGGCTCCCAGTTTATGAAGATTTGTAGCAAAACTGCCACCGGCGATACCCGCATCATAGAGATGGTAACCACGATGATTGGCACCGACAGCAAATTCTTCCAACACCTCATCAGCAAGGGTTGTAGCGGGATTTTGATGCAGTTCAGGTGGCCAATACCAATCCCAAAAATCCCACATTGTGACAACATCGGCATCATCAGCACAGGGCTGAAGTGCGAAATTCTTGGTCCAACAGGTGTTGACACCCTGGTCCATCGAATAGGCCGTCAGTCCCTCATAAGGTTGAACATAAATTTGCTCACCGAACTGTCCTCGTATGGCCGGCCAAACAGGATTATTTCCTTCACCCAGATAATGCTCCTCAGCACCGAGTTCAACCCGCATGTCTCCCAGAGTGGCACTTTTAACCCGACCACCAATACGATCTGTGGCCTCTAGGATGAGCACATCATAACCATAAGATTGCAGCTTTTTAGCCGCATAGAGACCGGCACTGCCAGCACCGACCACAATCACATCGTAGGCATTATCTGGTGTCTCTGGGGGCGCAACACCGTTGTCGATAACGGCAGTCGGCGCGGAGCCTCCGCCACCACCACAAGAGGTGAGCAGGACCAATAACAGAGCGCATGCTAGGCGCATCATTTCATTCATAGAATGGAATCTCAAAAACTTTGCTATTGTTGACGTTTATTAAAATGACTTATTTAGAAACGAATGTAACATTGAGACCTGATTCAGGCAAACCAAAAAAATATCATCAGAGGGGTTAGTTTGTGGAGTACCGCCGCCAGTTCAGTCGTGAACTAAGCGAAAACCATTATTTCGATTACGCTTGTTCAACAGACCGCCAAAGCGAACCGCAGAGCGCATAAGAATTGCACCTGCTTCCCATGATCCACCTCGTTTGACACGACGATTACAGTCGCCCTCAATCCAAGCGGTGCCATCTTTGGGAGCTCCGGTGTAATTATCGTTCCAGCAATCTTGCGTCCATTCCCAAACATTGCCGTGCATATCATACAAACCCCAGTCGTTGGCAGCATACGATTTTACTGGCATGGTCTTACTATTATGTCGATCGTAATTGGCCTTTGAGCTATCAACACCATTGCCCCAACTGTATTTGGTCGAACTGCCAGCCCTGGCGGCGTACTCCCATTCTGCCTCTGAGGGCAATCTAAAGGTTTTACCTGTTTGGTTGTTCAACCAAGGTATATATTTCTCGGTAATATCCATCCAGCTGACATTAATCACCGGCAGGTTAGCTTTACCCCAACCATTGTCTCCCCCAGATGCACTGTTATCTGGACAAATACCGGCATCTATGCAAGGTTGATACTGGCTCCAAGTGACCTCGTGGGACTGCATGCAAAAAGCCGTTATCTCCACCTCATGAATGGGTAATTCATCTTTATAACCTGCGCCATTGATGTCACCCCTACTGAAATTACCAGAGGGAATCGCCACTAAATGTCCAATCAACCGCGTTGTTATTGTACTCTGCTGTGAACCTTCAGCATTGGTTGCCGTTGTGCCAGCGCTCTGAGAGCTCTGCCCATACACAGAGCTTAGCTGATGACAGTTCGACGGAGTTAAAGTTTGCAGGTGCTGATCAGACTGATCCAGCCCCTTATTGAGTTCATCATCTAATGAATGATTCTCCGACAAGAGACGAGTGCCGGTAAAACTATTTGTTGGTGAAAGGATTCCGCTTCGCCCCAGTTCCAGAGTGTTTATCTGAGCATGACTTGTAAGTGTTACAAGACTACCCAACAGGGTTATAAGAACATCTTTTGCGCTCATTCTATAATTTGCCGGTGATTAAACTGGGTGATCAAATATCCATTTGAGATCTTATTATAAGGCCAAAGTTCCCACAAATTGCTATTTCTATCTATTTTAGCCGTGCTTTTGCGATTATGAAGTAAATTAATACTCTGGTTTTAATAACAATATGAGAAGTTTTGCAAGAAAAAATGATAAACGTCAACACCAAGGTGTCACCTTACTGTGATTCACATTTCACTGAGGTGTGGTTATTAATCTTCAAATATAACCACTGACGCGGGCGTTGCGTTGTGAATATTTTTCAACCATTGCTGAGCAGCTACTTGATGTGCGAGGGATGTATAGGCAGCGGATAGAGCACCCATGGGATCAGCCGCCACTGTTGGCATTCCCTTATCAATATCTTCGCGTATTTTTAAATTCAACGGCAGTGAGCCAAGTACTGAAACCCCATAATCCTGAGCCATTTTTTGGGCGCCATGCTCACCAAATATAGACTCCTCATGCCCACATTGAGGGCACACATAGGTGGCCATGTTTTCCACCACACCTAAAATAGGAATATTGACCTTGTTGAACATCTCAATACCTTTTTTTGCATCAGCAAGGGCGACTTCCTGTGGCGTTGTCACTATCACTGCGCCAGAAATGCTGAGCTTTTGCGCCAATGATATTTGAATATCACCCGTACCTGGTGGCATGTCGATAATTAAATAATCTAATGGCCCCCACATAGTTTGCTCTAAAAGCTGCGTGAGCATGCGAGTGGCCATGGGTCCTCGCCAAATCATGGGTGCCTTTTCCTCGGACAAATAACCCACCGACATGGATTTAATGCCCATACTCGTCATTGGTTGTAAAAATTTGCCATCAACTAATTGTGGCTTTTGATCCTCCGCAATTCCCATCATCATACGCTGGCTGGGTCCATAGATATCAGCATCTAACAAACCCACCTCAGCGCCTTCCAATTTCAAAGCCAACGCAAGGTTAACAGCCGTGGTAGATTTTCCAACACCGCCTTTACCTGAAGCGACCATGATAATATTTTTGATCTCGCTCAAATGTTCAGATCCAGTCTGACCTGGGCAAGCTTTTACCTCTCCCACCACGTCAACATGTGCATTATTAAAGCCTGCAAGTTGCAATTGTGAAACTATATTCAGCCCGACCTTGGCCTCGATTGAGGGCGAGCAATAACCAAGCTGGATACCCAACCTGACCTGTTCATCTTGCACAGAAATGGTATCAACAGCTCCCAAGCTCAAATAGTCTTGATTTAAAAGCGGGTCGAAAACAGACGATACTATTTTGCTCACTGCAGCTTCACAAGAAGACATATTAAGTTTACTCAACAAATGCTCTTTCAATGACATAAGTGCCCAGATCTCCATGACGAGTCTCTCGGAACCCGAGCTTATCTAATATCGCTGTTGTGTCTTTTAACATGGCAGGACTGCCGCATAGCATGGCGCGGTCCACCTCGGGGTTTAGCGGTGGCATGCTGACATCAGTAAATAATTTTCCCGATTCTATAAGATCGGTAATACGACCTTGAAAGCGGAAATCTTCTCTCGTCACTGACGGATAGTAAATAAGCTTATCGCGCACCTCTTCACCAAAATATTCGTTATCAGGTAGGCTGTCAGTGATAAGATCTTGGTAGGCCAATTCACTGACACTTCGCACGCCGTGAGTAAGAATAATTTTGTCGAATGCCTCATAGCACTCGGGGTCTCTGATAATACTCAAAAATGGCGCTAAACCAGTGCCTGTGCTAAAAAGATATAGGTTCTTTCCGGGAAGCATATTGCCTACGGTCAGAGTTCCCGTCGACTTGCTGTTGACCAAAACCTCATCACCCACTTGAAGATGTTGAAGCTTAGAGGTCAGAGGTCCATCTGGCACCTTAATACTAAAGAATTCTAGTTCTTCTTCATAATTTGCGCTGACGATACTGTATGCGCGCAACAGTGGTCGTCCGTCTTGCTGCAAACCAATCATTGTAAAATGACCATTTTCAAACTTAAAACCCATGTCTCGCGTTGTTTTGAAGCTAAACAACGTATCGTTCCAATGATGCACGTGAGTCACTTTTTCAGTCATCAAAGTAGCCATTAAATAAATTCCTTCAATTGATAATTACCATTAATTCTCGTACGACCCCTGCATGCAAGACCCGCAAACTGACCACCCAAGTGTTTATAATCTTTGGGCCTCAGAGCGCATCTAATGCTCTCTCGCTTGCTATCGCTAGCAGGTAGCTCCAGGGATAGATACCTCGATCATGCCCATCTGCAAAAACCAACTGCAATCCCGTAGTGCCCATCAATATGAGATCGGTCACCACCGGACTATCAGTGATCACATCAACCCCAACCTGCCCCTTAGCGCGGCAGGTGGAACAGGCGCAGTAACGCCGCAGACTCTGACCGGAGATCTGACTTTTCTTACCATCTACCCAGGTTAACTCAAGCAGATTTCGGGTTTTCTTAAATACAATAGAACTAGGTTTTTCGGTATGCATTGAACCGGCTCACACAGAATACAATTTAAAAAAACAACGCCTATCCTCATAGGGTAAAGATCAGATCCTTGCGTTTATCAGGTTTATCGGCCCAATCATGGGCCTCCTCAAGAGGGTCTTTAGTGGAGGTTATTTCCGGCCAGTCTTGAGACAGATCTGCATTGATCTGGATGTATTCTTGAAATTCACTGGGCAAATCATTTTCATCATAAATCGCATCCACTGGACACTCGGGTATACACAGAGCGCAATCAATGCAGCCATCCGGATTGATAACCACAAAATTGGGACCCTCATGAAAGCAGTCCACCGGGCATACATCCACACAGTCAGTGAATTTGCATTTGATACATTGTTCTGTAACCACAAAAGTCACGACTCAAGCCTCCGACTCTTTCGAGGTTGAAATTCGATCTATTGCCCAACGCGCCAACTTACGAACATCTGGATCGTTGTCGTTAAGCACAATATCGAGTAATGGAAGTCCATCCGCATGCCTTATCTCTCCCAACGCTGCTACCGCTGACTTGCGGAGATTACTGATCGGACTATCAATACATTTCGCCAATGCAGAAATCCCCTCCGGGTCACCTAAAATACCGATAGCCTCGGCAGATTTCTCTTGAACTTGCCAGCGTTCATCCTCTGTAGCATCCATTAGAGATGGCAGAGAAGAAGACACTTTCAATTTTCCGAGGCCTTTTATGGACTCCATTCGCACTCGCCAGTTTTCATCTTTAATGGCGGACAGTAAGGTCTCCGAAACCATACTAGGCGGAGCAAATATCATGGTTCCAACGGCTGTTCTTCGTACTTCTGGATCAATATCGTTAGCAACCACCGACATCAGTTGTGGCAAATTTTCTATTTCTTGTAAATAACCCAGCACGCCCACCGCTTCTCTTCGAACGCCCGCGTCTGCATGCTGTAATAACTCAATCGCATAGGGTCGAGCATCTTTGATTCGCAACTGCTTGAGCGCGCGCAATATAGCGGTTAAAACAAATACGTCATCCCTCTTTAACGCTTCAATTAAGGCGGGGGCCACAGACTGGTCTTTTAAATCAGCCAGAGCACTGGCCGCTGCATTGCGCACATGTTCATCGTCAGAGATAAGCGCTTGCACCAAGGCATCCATCATATCAATGGGCTCGAACTCATCAATAACCTTTGCCGCTTCCATACGAACGCTTGCGTCGGCGTCACTCAGCGCGGCTATTAAAAGCTCCACAGCCTCGGGTTCGGGACTGTCGACAAGATCCATGACAGCCACTCGGCGAACACCAACATCGTCTTCTTTGAGTCTTGCTTCAATAGAAATTAAAAGGGGATCAGTAAAATTAGACATTCTTATCTCATCGCAATAAATAGGGAATATTGACCGTCACCGCATCAGTGGGGCAGTCGGTCTCGCAGGGCATACAATACCAGCACTCATCGTATTTCATATGTGCCTTACCGGTTTCTTCGTTGATCCACAAGACATCTAGCGGACAAACATCAATACAGGTCCGACAACCCTTTTCTGCGATGCATTTATCATCATCGACGACGACGGGAACAAGTGATATTTGTGATGCTATTGGCATGATTCACACTCCATAATTAAATTAGTTACGCTGTCTGCTGAACTCGCATTTTGGAGTAAGCTGTTTTCTCGTCGTCATCCAAATCGACAACATAGGGATCGATAGGCCGTGTCTTACATACCATCTCACCCGCTTCGTTTTTGTAAAGCTGAACATGGCAAAACCAATCATCATTATTGGTTGCGGGATAGTCTACGTAATGATGGTAAAGGCCCCAGCGACTTTCAGTGCGGTACATGGAAGCCACCGCAGCCATTCTCGCGCAATCTAAGATATGTTGCGCCTCATTGGCTCTCAGTAACTCATGTGCATCACGAGCATAAAGGTACTGGATATCTTGCTCCATAGCGTGCAATCGTTGAAGACCAATATCCATCTTTTTGGTGACCTTGGGTGGCTGCAGGTAGTCGTTCACCAAGCGCCGCACTTTGTACTCAAACTGGCTGGGAGGAATCCCATCTTTGCGCTTTAAAGGCGCCAGTATCCGATCACGTTCAGCAATAATGTGATCGACATCTAACTCAGCAAAGTCTCTTTCAGCGGCAAACTGTGCCGCGTTCTCTCCGCAAATCTGTCCAAAGACAAAAGCGCCCAGCATGTAACTGTGAGGCACAGAGGCCATATCACCGGCGCCGAACAGACCGGGCACCGTGGTTTCGCCTTTTTCGTTTGTCCAAACGCCAGAGGCCGAGTGTCCCGCACAAAAGCCGATCTCTGAAATATGCATTTCTACCATTTTGGTACGGTAGTCCACACCACGGCCATCATGAAAACGTCCTCTACTTGGGCGCTCGTTAGTGTGTAAGACATGTTCAATTTCTTGAATGGTCTCCTCAGCCAAATGATCTAACTTTAGAAAAACTGGACCATTACCGCCCTGGAGTTCATTGAAAAACTCCATCATCATCTGACCGCTCCAGTAATCGCATTCAATAAATCGATCGCCCTGGGAGTTCGCCGTATACCCACCCAGCGGACCGGTCACGTATGCACATGCTGGACCGTTGTAATCTTTTAACAGTGGATTGATCTGGTAGCACTCAAGACCTGTCAACTCCGCACCAACCTGATAGGCCATAGAGTGGCCATCACCGCAGTTGGATGGATTTTCATAAGTACCGTACAAGTAACCGGAGGCTGGCAAGCCAATACGCCCAGCGGCGCCGGTTGACATAACCACCGACTTGGCACGAATCACTAGAATTTCTGCTGTACGGGTATTTAAAGAAATACAACCGCTAACATTACCGTCTTTGTCTTTGAGCAGTCGAATTGCCTGAAAACGGTTCTCAATCACCACTCTATGCCTACGCAGACGACGATAGAGAATTTTCTTTATATTATGCCCTTCCGGCATGGGTAAAACATAGGTGCCCAGATGGTGCACCTTTTTCATATCATATTCTCCGGTTTCATCTTTCTGAAAATAGACGCCCCAGTCATCGAGTTTTTGGATCATGGAGAAGGAATTTTCAGCATAGGTCATCACCGCTTTCTGTAACAGAACCCCGTCATTTGCGATGGTAATTTCCTTGACGTAGTCCTCAGGTTCAGAGTGACCTGGGACAACCGCGTTATTCAGCCCATCCATGCCCATACTGATGGCCCCAGACCTTTTGACATTGGCCTTCTCTAACAGCATCACTGAGGCGTTGGGGTTCTTTTCCTTAGCAGAAACGGCCGCCATTGGTCCCGCTGTACCGCCACCAATAATCAACACATCTACATCTTTTGTCGATATATCTTCAGGTAGATTCATTAGTTTCATCATCCTATGGTTGTTTACATGTATTAGAACCGACTGTTTAATAAGCAAAGCCACCGATCACCGCTCATACCCGTCAGGTTCTTTCGATTTGGAACTGATATTTGTAGGTATCGCCGCGGAAGGCCAAATATTCGAAATCAACAGGATTTCCATTAATATCATGGGTCAAACGTTGCACCCACATAATGGGCGATGCAACCTCAAAACCCAGTAAATTCGCGACATTGGCATCTGCAGGCCGGGCCTCAAGAGTCACTTCGGCATGACCTAACCTAATTCTTAATTCGTTTTCCAGCAATGGAAAAATATCGCCGCTCATATCCTTAGAAAACAATTTCCGGCCCAGAGCCAAGGGGAAATACGACGTATCCACAGATACTGCTTCCCGGTTTAGATATCTCACTCGCACCACTTCCACTACCGATTCCTTCGCTAGAATACCGAGATTGCGTTTCACCTCTTTGCTTGGTGACATTTCTCTAATGCTAATCAAACGAGCCGACGCTTCATAACCCTTGGGCACCATGGCTTCGGCAAAACCTTGCAGGTATTTCACATCCTGAGTTGCCTTCGGCTTGCTAGCAAATGTTCCCTTTCCTTGAGAGGTAAATATCAATCCTTCCATGTGTAAATCTCGCAATGCCTGCCTAACGGTGATACGACTCACTTCAAATTTTGACATCAATTCGCTCTCAGACGGCATCTTCTGATAAGGAGCGTAATAGCCCCCTAAAATATCTTTTTTTAGCGCCTCTTTAATCTGCATATAGAGTGGCAGATGAGACATGTTGCTATCCATTAATGAGATCATAATTACGGTCTAATTAATTAAAGTTCGATTGTACATATCATAACAAGTTATGACAAGCTAAATATTCGAAAATAATCATGCTAAAACCCTTTATTTAAGGGGCCTACAGCCAATATCATGTTTTTTTAGAGAGCACCAAAATAGACCCATTAACGCACTTTTTTAGGGCAATTTCGCTCATTTTTTTTCGTCATTTTGTTGTCTATGCGCAAGATAGAAAGCAACAGCTTGAATGCTCTGAGTATCTAAATTTTTAGCAACAATATTCATGCTTTTAGTCGAATCGTTTTTGCGCACATTAGTTTTAAAATCGTTCAACTGCTTGACCAGATACGCCTCATGCTGAGCAAACAAGATAGGCGCCGCAACCATGACCCCTGCTCCACTAGCAGAATTTTTTTCTGCTCGCACACTGGCAGAAGGATGATGACAAGTAGCGCAGGAATCCGTCCCGTTGGCCGATTGCCAAAAGACTTTTTCACCATCATCAAAAAGTTGCTGGCTTGCGGGATCGTCAGAGAGTTGGGCTGCAGCGCTCGGTGGAAGTTGGGCAAAGTAACTAGCCACCGCATCCACATTTTTAAGATCAATTTCAGTCGTAATTGCCTGCATTTGGCCACCGTCGTTAGTACGTCGCTGCCAATAAAAATCTTTAAGTTGTTTGCTGATATAATCAGCTTTTTGTCCAGCAAGTTTCGGAAACTTAGCCATATGACTGATACCATCTGCACCATGGCACATGGCACAAATCTCCCAATCAGCCATACCATCTTTGTCCAACAGTCCCGCCCCTATTGACGGTGCGTAGCCAACACAGATCGCAAGAAAAAAATATAATTTGAATCGGATCAAGATCATCACAGTTAAAGCCGTTCAGATATCTATTCGGTTATCGTGGTGGTGCATATGGCTTGTAGGTTTTATCGCTGGATCGTTGGAAACCTGCATATGAAACTCTAATGCATCGCCATTGGAAAAAGTAAGCGTCACAGGAAAACTATCTCCCAGTATCTTTTCTGACGCCATGTTACGCATCATCAAGTGCAACCCAGCGGGCTTAAATTCAACTACCTGATGGGGTTTAATAGAAACTTCAGTTAATCTCCTCATACTAAAGATACCATCAGTGAGTTTCGATTCGTGAATTTCAATAGAACTAAACACCAAACTGGATACCCCAACAAGGGTAATGGTTTGATGAGAGTGATTCTGCAGGGTGAAGTACCCCGCATATACGGATGCAACGCCCGGCTGAAGTGGCATCCGAGCATCTGATACGTCAATCGATCCAGCCGTCACCTCAACGCAAACAATTGAAGCAAGTACCAACATGAGAGCATAGTGACGAATTAACCAAGCACTAGTCATCGAAGGAAACTCCCCGTATTAACTGGGTGAGATATTCTGCTGTTTTATGCGGATGGAATGGTGGCGTCAGCTTGGCGACAATGTCTCCTGCTGGATTAACCACCGAAACAAAGGCAGTATGTAACACGTTGTAGTTCAAATCATTAGCTGTTTTCTTGTCCAATCGATAGAAAGCACCCAAATTATCAATTAACTTGTCGATCTGATCGGTTTCTCCAGTAATACCAATATACTCGGGATGAAAGTAACTTAAATAGGATTTCAGTACAGGAATATCCCGCTCTGGATCAACAGCAAAAAATAGGATCCTAGGGATACGCTCTGGACTTAAGCGCAGTCCCATTTCAGCCCGAACGGCTTCAAGATTGGATAATGTCACAGGACAGACATCCGGGCAGGTGGTAAAACCAATAAAAATCATCGACCAGTGATCTTGCAATCGGCTCAAGTCAAACAGTTGCGCATCCTGGTCTTTTAAACTGAAGGGCTTTATTTCCACCGGATTAGGCAAGCTTTCAAAGCCATCGGAGTCTGCCCTCACATCCATAGAATTAAGCAAAAACCATGTGGAGATGGACAATATTACGAAAACTCTTGGTAGAAAAAACAGTTGCAGGAAGATCATTAGATTAACCACCCACCTGCTGAAAAGACTTCATACTTTCAGCTCGGATATGGCCGAGACATTTTTTCTTTAGCTCAACGAATTTTTGCGATGTCGCGATATCAGGATTTCGCGGTCGCTCCAAGTCTACCTTGATATCACTGATAACCGAGCCGGGACTAGCGCTCATGACAAGAATTCTATCCGCTAAAAATATTGCCTCATCCACATCGTGGGTCACAAACAATACTGTGGTACCAAACTCGGACCAGATATTGAGCAAATTCTCTTGCATCATAATTCTTGTTTGTGCATCGAGTGCACCAAAGGGTTCATCCATCAGCAACACACTTGGATAATTAGCCAGTGCGCGAGCAATACCAACGCGCTGCTGCATTCCGCCGGACAATTCAGCAGGAAATTTATTGGCAATGTTTGTCAACCCAATCATACTCAGAAATGTGTTCGCAATAGAACTGCATTCGGCTGAGCTGCAACCTGCCAACTTTGGACCAAAGGCGATATTCTGGTGCACAGTTTTCCACGGAAAAAGCGAGTATTGCTGGAACACCATACCTCGGTCAGGGCCCGGACCAATAATTTTTTCCTCATCTACTAGCACTTGGCCGGTGGTGGGTGTGACGTAACCTGCCACAGAATTCAGCAAGGTGGACTTGCCGCACCCAGACGGGCCAAGAATACAGACAAACTCACCGGGCTCGATAACTAAGTTGGTCTCTTTGACGGCTATGTTTTCATCTGCACCAGAGCCAAAGACAATACTCACTCCCTGTATCTCAATTCGGCCAGGCTTTTTTTGCGGCACGTTTCTACCCGCTTTTCGTGCGTACATTGAAATAACATCTGCATTCATAAGTGATACCTAAACCAATTCAAAAATTAGCGTTGAAGGCTCTTTACTTGAACTGTGCCAATTGACATTGGCGCAGCCAAAAAGAGAGATACTGCCAAGAAACCATAACCAAGCAGATTTACCCATATGCCTACGGGCTCCAACCATAATGACGTAGAGACACCGAGGCCCATAATTGCCAAGCCAACAATCCATGTAGGTGTAGAGCAACAAACAACCCAAGACATTGTGATAGAAGCCAGTGACACAAGCGTTGCTCCAACACTTGTTGTAAGACCAACAAAGCGCTTGCTGACAGCAGAGCAACGTCGACTAGCACTGCGTAGTAGTAGGTAATTAAGCGCTATTACCGCAGATAAAAGTATTATCCCCAGCACTTTAAACGGGGCAATAAATAGGCTCCATTCCGAAATACCAAAACCGTAGTCGTAATTCATAAAACCCACTTCGAACAACCACTCATCTTTCATTATGCTGATCGCATCCATGATGGACGGAGTCGAAAGCCAAATGTGTTTGATATTGAGTCCCCAGTCATAAACATTAACGTAATTGGGTAGTCGCTCAAAACGCAGGATCAGTGCAAACATCAGAGCTAGGTAATACAAGAATGTAAACAGAACCACTAAGCCAAGCCAATTAAGAAAATTGTTGCTGATGGTGTATCTAATCACGCCAAAATGTGACCTGTGATTCACCTTAACGCCTCTTTTCATTCCAGCGCAAAGCCGGTTTCATCATTAGCTTGATAAGAAACGTCGATAAAGTACCCAAACCACCAATAATTAACATACCGACGACGATATCTGGGTAGTTAATCAGCGAGTATGCATTCCAAGTGAAATAACCTATGCCATACTGGCCGGAAATAATTTCCCCAGCCAACAGCGAGAACCAGCTAATGCCCATCCCTATGGCAAAACCTGCGGCAATGCTCGGCAGAGCAGCCGGCAGAACAACATGTAGAAACACTGTAAACTTGCTCGCACCCAATGACCTCGCTGCGCGAACGAGTACGTCAGGCGTCTGCTCAACACCATGAAGAGTGTTGAGGATGATTGGGAACAGAGCACCAAGAAAAGTAATGTAGACAATCGACGATTCCTCCGTCGGCCACATTAATATTGCCATTGGAATCCAAGCCACGGCTGGGATTGGCCTGATGATTTCAATATACGGTAAAACCGCCGAACGAGCTAACGTTGAACGCCCGACGAGCACACCGAGAGTGACACCGAGTATCACCGCTATGCTATAAGCAATTAAAATTCGTCTGATACTTACGGCGATATGAATATAAAACTCTGAATCACCCAGATGCATCAGAAATGCAGCCCATACCTTTACCGGCGATGGAACGTTCTCGAAGTTAATAAAAAAATTGAAGTTATACTCTGTAACCAGATACCAAAGAATGATACCCATTGACAGTGACACAGCGCCGACAAAGAATGAGGCAAAATTCAACGAAACAAGCTGCCTATTAAGCCATATCAACGGATTCACAAACACCCTACTGGCGGGCCACTTTGGCTTATTAGAGTCAGACCAATGTGCTTTCGACAAGACCTCTGCCTCATCCACTTGGTCATGACTTCTAACAGATTTTTCAATATTTTTTCTGTTCATAAACTAAACCAGCACAATCAAAAGCCCGAGAATTAATGCCCCGTCTCAACCCACTGTTTACCCGACGGAGCACCGTTTTTAGCAAAAATCTAATTACTCTCTAATTACTTAAGTAAGCTAATGCCGCTTCGTAGGTCATTACCTCGCCCTTGCTTTGCGAAGCGAAAGCATCAGCATCGGGCTTACGTAAAAAGGTTTCAAAACCATCACCCGAGTTTACAAAAAATGCAGTCTTGCCGAATAACTTAAGTCCCGTCTCTCGATCATAAACGTAGGTGGCATTTAACTTTGCACCGGTCTGCCGAAAATCCTCAATAGCGCCCAAAAACTCTTCAACCGTCTTATATGATGAGATTCCATCACGGGAATGCCAAATCTCCATGGGTAAACTGGCATTACTGATAGCAGGGTCCACCATAGACTTTTTTTCCGAGCCGTAATCTACACCAAGGTCACTGTAGGCGGCCTCTACATACTCCTCAGTGATCCACTCATCAAAATCCAATGGCGGGATGGCCTTTTCCTTCACCAAAACACCATGATTAAATTCGAGAGCATCTACCCACTCGGTTTTGATAGAGGGATCCAGCGTCAAGTGACCACCCTTGGAAAAATAGATGTAGAGAACTTCTTTCTCTACCCCAGTCCACTTCTCCATCAAGTCAACGGCTTTGATTGGATCTTCGCGAATCCACTCTCCAGCCTCGTAAACCGCCTTGATAAACGCGGTGGCCACCTCAGGGTATTTGTCCACAAAGTCTTCACGAACAACCACTCCATGCAGATAGGGAACGCCGGTTTCACTACCATCGTAAATTTTGCGGCCAGTGCCGCGAAACTCCATCAACTCGGACCATGGGCAAAAGTCGGCATGAGCATCAATTTTACTTGCGGCAATGTTGGCTGCGCCCACCGCCGGGCTCTGATTCTTTAGCATGTAATCTTTAGTGGAAAAGCCAATATCTTGCATGCCTTTCAATAACATGCCCCAGGCCGCGCTTCCCACCGGTACGGAGACATCTTTACCTTTGAGTTGATCTATGCTGTAGATATCCGAACTAACAGGCACAACAATAGCGTTACCACTACCCTTCAAGTTATAACCTGTACCGGCAATGTACTTTGTGCGAAGCGAATCAGTCGCTTGAAACTTTGCCCCATTGACAATCAGCGGGTAATCGCCCATTACACCGAAGTTGAGTTTATTGGCCATCATCTGGTTAGTAATGGGCCCACCAGAAGAGTAATCACTCCAACTGATGTCGTACTCAACATCAGCATACTTGCCCGTGGTGGGTAGATATTTTTCTAACAATTTAAGTTCTTTGACCACAATTCCTGCAGTGTAGGTGTCTGTGCACATGCTCTGATGGCCGATGGCAATCCGGATACTTTCAGCATGGGTTTTAACGGCGAGTAAGATCGCCAAGACAAACAGAGGTATTAATTGAGTTTTGACATTCATGTTAATAGCCTTTTAGTAAATTTAGGTTGAGATAAACTTGTTATGTCGATCAACAAGGTCCACCTATATCGATGCATGGCGCGTGCCAAATCGTTATAAATTACAATTAATAATTTCTAAATTACTGATTTGTATGGATATTTATCATTTTTTAATAAAATATCATTGCTCTTAGGAGAGGTAAATTACCTCAATCATCGCACAGCTTTAGGGCAATATTTTTTTGCCATGATTAATAGTGGGCGTTTATTTAAAATTCATACAGGACGGGTTAATACAACATATCAAGCTAGTGACTAAATGAAAGTTGAGGATCTTTAAAAAGACAAAAAAATAGCTACCAAAAGGTAGCTATTTTCTCGGGTGCTATCAACAAACATTAACTGCACTTATATTAGATAATTGCTTGGGATCAAATATCTAAAATCCTGATGGTAGACGACGCAATCAGACTATAACTTTAGCTGAAATCCAACTTTGATCACGGATTTGTCACCGCCACCTTCTCTGTCTTCAAGACCATAATAAAGACCAATTCGCGCGCCATGACCACGGATCACCGAAGTAATTCCTAGGTCCCAGCGTGTTGTGTCTTCAATACTGCCATCGGAAGGAGAGAAAGACTGGTATCTGATACTTGGCTGCAGACGACCGGGACCGTACTCGCCTGGTAATAAATATGACCCAGACACCAAGAAAGCATCACCTTCTTTAGAGACAATACTACCGAAATCATCATAGTCATATACAGCCGCTTCAAAACTCGCTACACCGCCGCCAGCAAGGTTCTTCTCAACAAGTAAATCCAAATTGTAAGCAGACATATCTGTCTGCATCAGCTCATCCCCAAAGGCATCGCTCTGCTGCATCATAGTCAAGCCAACGGTGAATATATCCTTCTTACCATAGTATGTGCTTCTTGTCAGGTAACCTTCTGAGTCCCAGAAACTGTAGGCAACACGTCCGGACATCAAATGACTGTCATCGGGTATTCCAGAGGGTTTATCTTTACCGTTGAACAATCCGAATGAGTAGCTCAACTTTCCCTCAGCCTGTGAGCCAATAATAGCAATACCGTCATCTCTACCACCTTTTTTTGATGTTGGATAATGGGATGCAATCCCCGGATACTGCCATGTTGGCAGGTTGTAGGATCCACTGAGATTAGAGCGATCGCTGGGAGGAATAAAACGACCAGCCCAAACACTTACCGTGGGGCTGAGTTTAAATTTTGCCAGAGTATCCAGCATCAGCATGCTTCCGCCTGAGTGCTCAGTCTGCAATTGGAAGTCGATCTTGTCAGTGACCTTACCTTTGAGGTAAAAACGCATACTGTGGACGCTGGTCTTAAAAGAGTCATCTGTGCCTCCGTTGAAGCCATCTTCTTGAGAGATCAACTCGGCTCGAATACTGCCACCGAGTTCAATAGCGGAATCATCGGATAGCTTAGCTTTAATGCCAGCTTCGCTCTGTCCCACTAACAATATCGAACTGGACAATAGAGAAATTGAGGTTAGGTGTTTAAATTTCATATGTTTTTCCTTGTGTTGTAAGTGAAGAAGTAGTTGCATTGAAGTTTGCTGGGAAATCCAAGTACTACCCAGCGCGTGCACGATCTCCCAAAGCAAGATTGGCAGACCGCTGCCATATTTCACCTATATCAGCAAGAGAACTGTCCTGCTGCGCTGCGCCTACAAAACAAACTCCGAAGGGCAACCCGTCATCTCTTATTGCGGTTGGCACAGCAATGACAGAGAGCTGCAATATGTTGGCAAAATAGGTGTAATACCCCATATTTGTATTGAGATTGATTGGATCCGCTTCAATTTCTCTTATTTTGTAGATTGTCCCCGCGGTGGGCACCATCAACACATCAACAGAAGAGAACGTTTCTCGCGTCAATGCTTTTAGCTCTGTTACGCGGTAATACTCATTGCATAAATCAACCGCTGTATAAGATTTCGCCTTTTCGACAATGGATTTGACATTACTGTTTACTTGATTGGGATTGGCTTCCAAAAAAGGTGCTATTGAAGCAAGTCGCTCTGCCAACAAGGGACCGTCAAAGAGCATCTTTCCGGCCTCGACAAAATGTGTGAAATCCACTTCAGTCAGTTGAGCGCCCAGTGATTGGGCCTTAACAATTGCCTCGTTAAAGCATCTCTCAGCTAGGCTATCTCCGAAAAATTTACGACTTTTTTGGTCTGGAACACCAATTCGTAACGCTGATAATGATCGGGGAATCGAGTCGGTACAGCTTTGCTTAGCGCGTAAGAATGGGTCTTTAATATCGATCCCCGATGCCTGCTCAAACACTGCCCTTGCGTCCCGACATGTCAATGCAAATACCGGGACACAATCAAACGAACGATTGGCATAAACCATTCCATGGGTACTGATGAGACCAGGAGTGGGTTTGAGTCCGACAATATTGTTCAGCGCCGCAGGAATTCGACCGGAACCGCCGGTGTCACTGCCGAGTGAAAAACTGACCAACCCCACGGAAACCGCAACACCAGAGCCAGAGCTGGAGCCGCCGGGGATATAGTCAGAATTGAAGGGGTTAACGGGATATCCGGGGCTTCGAATACCAACCAAACCTGTGGCAAATTGATCCATTGTGTTTTTACCGATCAAAATGGCACCGGCAGACAACAGCTTCGTTACCACCTTGGCTGTCTGTTTGGGGAAATGAGAAAAACTCGGACAGCCCGCGGTAGTAGGTAAACCTTGCACGTGAATATTATCTTTTACAGAAAAGGGAATACCGTAAAGTGGCAGTGAGTCAGGTACCTCAGTCAACAGAGACTCGGCTCGTCGTATCGCGGCTTCGCGGTCAACCAAAGTCGTCCAAACATAGTCCTCGCCTCTCAGAGTGATACGTCTATAAACCTCATTGACAATGTCAACCGGAGTAAATTTGTTGTCACCATAACCAGTTTTTAAACTGGCTATATCGAGACTAATGGATTGTATGGTGGGCTTTGACATCAGTTTTTTTTCAGATAGTAGTGAAATAAAGGTGCAGGCAGGGATGGATTAACCATCCCTGCCAATGACAATTATTTGAGCAAGGTTTCAAGGTACTCAGGATGCATAAAGCTAGACATTTTCTCTCTTGAAGCTGGCGCAGGAAGACGCTTTTGTTCATAGAGGAAGTCGCCAGTTGATACCAAGGTATCAACGAAACCGCCATCTTTTTGAGTCGTACCGATATATTGCTGAGTGAGCTGCTTGCCGCAGGGAACCATTTCTGTACCCTTCATCATTCGAGTCGCGTCGTCGAGAGATAGCTCAAGCTCCTCAGCGATGATTTTGGCTGTTTCAGCCGGGTTATTCAGCCAGAAATCAATGCCATCACATTCTGCTTTCAAAAACTTCAACACGTAATCTGGATACTTCTCAGCAAACTCATTCATCACCACACCCACATCCCAGGTTGGGTAGCCCCGCGCAGCCATAAGACCAGAGGTGTTGAACAAGTGTCCGTCGTCTTTTAATACGCGCCCCAGAGCGGGTTCCCAGAACCAAGCTGCATCGATATCACCTCGGCTCCAAGCCAATGCAATATCATTTGGGCGAAGGTCAACGATTTTCATCGATGCAGGGTCAATGCCCTCGTCTGCAAGTGCATTGAGCAGCAAATAATGAGTCGTAGAACCGAAAGGTGCGGCAATAGTTTTACCTTTTAGATCTCTCAGGTTTTTAATATTTGCCGATGTCCTTACCGCCAGAGCTTCAACATAATCCAGCATATTAAGTACCATGATTCCCTGTATTGGGAGACCTCTGGTAACACCAATGGCTGTGGGTGGATTGCCCAGACCACCAAAATCCACTTGATCCGCCGCAATGGCTCGGAGCATATCGCCGCCGCCGCCAACCTTGATATAGTTAATTTTGACGCCAGGCATTTCTTTTTGTACCAGACCGAGTGATTTTGTAACCAATTGGGCATTAACCAGGTTCAGATAACCAACGGTGACCTCCTCTGGCTTGTCGGCGAGTGCCATTGAAGAGGCCATAGACATGCATAGGCCTGTAATAATCGATTTAATGTGCTTGTTCATAGAAATTCCTCTGTAAAGTTTAGTGATATAAGTAAAAGGGTTAGTGATTTGAAACTTTCCTCGTTGTCCGCGTCCAAGGCATGAGTGCGAAGCCAATAAAACGCATGGTGATGTCCAACAAAATTCCTGTAAGACCTAAAATAATCAGCCCCATAATGACGATATCGCTGAGAAGAAACTTGGCGGCGTCCCAAATCATCCAACCGATACCAGCGGTGGCTGCGACGATTTCTGCTGCAACTAACACCGTGTAAACAAAACCCAGTGAAATTCGCATACCAGTCAATATGGTGGGTCCAGCGCCGGGCAAGTAAACTTCGCGAATTAGATCTGCACGAGAAGCCCCAAGAGACCGAGTAGCCGAGACATAAGTGGGGTTTATTTCCTTAACCGCTTGCACGGTTGCAATAATGATGCCCGGTAGCCCAGCTAAGAATAAGAGAGCTAATTTCGATGACTCTCCAATACCTAACCACATCACCAATAAGGTGTACAAACCCAGAGGTGGTAATGGGCGGTAGAATTCGATAAAGGGATTAAAAATCGCATGTGCGGTTTTCGATATCCCCATAGCAATTCCCAATGGAATTCCAATCAAACAGGCAAGCAGAAATGCCGCCAGAATCCGATATAAGCTCGTCCCCACGTGCTCAATTAATGTAGATCCCTGATAGCCTTCAAATAGACAGTCTATAAATGCGTCGTAAATGGCTACGGGACCGGGTAAAAATAGCGGGTTTGCTAACCCAGTCTCAGTGACTAGGACCCAGAGAGAAAACATGAATACTACAGATCCCATTGAAGTCCAGAACTGTCCATTGTCGTCTTTCGCACCAAGCCTCATCATGGTTCGCTCACTCCGAGAATTTTCATCAGACTCAGGGCATAGACCTTTGTGGCTACAACAGACTTAGGAACCGAGATACTTTCATTAATTGGCGACCATCCATCCTCACCGGGACCAAATGTGACTGCATTAATACCCGCTTCACGAAAGCGTATTGTGTCATTGAAGGCATTCTTTCGATTGATCCTTGGCCGATCACCAAGTAACTGTTGATAGGCTTTGGTAATTGAAAGATTTGGCTCTTCATTTTCTGGTACCGGTTCGGTGCCGTGGACAAATAGGGAGTCCGGCACTTGACGGACGCTAAATCCGGCATTTTCCTCACCACCAAGAGACCGCGAGACAACCTCAGAAATATCTTCAATGACCGTATCAATGGTCATGCCGGGCATGATTCCAACAACCGCCAGTGTCAATGTGCAGCTGTCCGGAGAGAATTGCATTTCCCCAGGTAGACCGCCATTTATTCGAACCACACAGACACAGGGTGGTGTATGGCCCATTAATTTAGACGGTGTATATCTAAATCCCATTTCATTTAAGGGCGCAACGAGAATCGAGGCCAACGTGATGGCATTGGTTCCGGTGTCCGGTCGCCAGATGTGTGACTTTAGTCCAGTCACATTCACTTCAACTAGGCAATTGCCAGCATTTGCCACGGATATATTCATCCCCCAATCCTCACTCTCACCGCCCCAGGCAGTGGGCTCGGCGGTAATTGAGTAGTCTGTTTTCAATCGTTTGGTTTTGGTCATGTAAATGGCACCATGCAAGCCATTTTTTTCCTCGTCCACGGTGTAGCAACAAACCAAGTCGCCTTTAAGCTTTACCCCTTCATCAAGGACAGCCTTTACCGCCAATAATGACGCCGCAAGGTTTCCTCTGGTATCTGAGGTCCCACGGCCGTACAACCAATCGCCGTGCCGCGTGGCTTTAAATGGATCTTGATCACATTTATCCCATCGCTCGGGTTCGACAGCAGGATAGGTATCGAGGTGATCATTGATCATCAGAGAAGGACCATCACCAACACCTTTTAATGTACCCATAACGTTAGGTCGGTGTGGCTGGGATTCAAATTTTTCGACATCAAACCCCATCGCTTCAAGTTTCCCAGCAACAAAGAGAGCAATGGATTCTTCCTCACCAGCAGCTATATCTGGGTCTAAGGGATTTACCGAATGTGGCTGACCTGTGCGGACCATCTCCGTCGTTAGGGCTAACCAATCCTGCTCATTTATTCGCGCTAAAACGCGCTTATCTAAATCGGTTAAGGTTTCGGGTTCAGAGGACATAATCGCTTCTCTTTTCCACTATCAATTTTTTGTTCATTGGCTTGCTCCGCTTGTTGAAATCTAGTGCTGGTTCTGCAGTTTGAAAGCACGAAGACTTTCAGACCTGATCACATCGAGACACTGTTTTTTGATTGCCACATAGTCTTCCCTTGTGGCCATCTCTGGCGATCGAGGTCGAGGTAGTGGGTTATCAATTTCAGCGACAATTTCTCCCGGACTGGCGCTCATCAAGAGAATCCGATCGGCAAGGAATACAGACTCGTCAACGTCATGAGTAACAAAAACCACTGTGGTGGAAAACTCACTCCAGATATCCAACAAACTCTCCTGCATGACCAACCGGGTCTGAGCATCGAGGGCACCGAAGGGTTCATCCATCAGTAGCACACTGGGGTAGGTCGCGAGCGCCCTTGCGATACCGACGCGCTGCTGCATGCCACCGGAGAGTTGCGCTGGATAGTGATCTCGGAAGTTAGCCAGTCCTACCATATCGAGAAAAAACTCAACTGTTTTCGACTGTTCAATGTCGTCGGTCAGCTTAGGACCAAGCGCAATATTCTCGTACGTGGTTTTCCAGGGAAGCAGGGAATACTGTTGGAACACCATGCCACGATCTGGGCCCGGCTCAGTAATCTTTTCGTCATCCACTTTCACTACACCAGTGGTTGGCGACACAAACCCTGCGATAGTGTTCAAAAGTGTTGATTTACCGCATCCTGAGGGACCAAGAATGCACACGAATTCTCCCGACTTTATGGTCAGCGTTGTGTTCTGGACGGCAACATTTTTATTGTTTCCCTCGCCGAAAACTAAACTCACATTGTCCAGTTCAATGCAACCGCGCTGGTTGCTCGAACGTCTGTCGGGCTTGGACTTACTTACAGCTGAAGCGTCAAGCACTGGTACCTCCAACGAATGGTAAAATCAACACAACGCTCATTTGTTTGAGATTCGCGGTTGATTTGTGGTTAATTGTCCGTCCTCAGCACCACTTGTATTTACATGTCATGCCTACCTATCTTTAAGGGAGCGAAATCCGTGCCAAAATTTTCCTTCTCGTACATCAAGGATTTAAGTCGTTGAAATTGAACAATAATAATCTTCATTTACGGGTATTTTGAAAGGGATGCGATGAATCTCTAAAACATAGAAACCGCACCATTTATATTCGGCTGAGCTCGGAACCGCACACTACTAGTGCGTTGACCAACAGGGTCTGGATACAACCAATACAAGTGGTTTGGTAGGCCATAACAACTGTAGGAATACCACTAAGATTTCTATCAGTGAGGAAATATTAAGCAATAATGGAAGGCAGATTGAGTACCTTGGAAACACAACGCTATTCACGCTAAGTGAAGAATCCTATTGAGATACTAGCAACCATGGCACCGCTCACCATAGAGTTGCCGCTCAACACTTGACACGTTTTTTACTGGGCAGCATAAGCACTTCCAAGAGAGAGACATCATTAACGACCAGATCACTCTTTTGTAGACTTGTCCCCCATACAAAACCGCATGTCTGAGCAAATATTTATTCAGTACGATTCAAATCAGTCTGAAAAGTTTCCGTTAGCGACATGACAGACAGAAGCGTGAGCAGCGCCGCGATAGCCATATACACCGAGACCCAAAAAATATCAAAGTCAGTCCATAATTTTACGGCAATGGTCGGAGCAAAAGCGCCACCCAGAATGGCACCAAACTGATAGCCGAGCGTGGCTCCAGAGTACCTCACTTCAGTGCTAAAAAGTTCGGTAAAGAAGGCCGCCTGAGGACCATACATCATAGCCAAGAAGACTAAACCACCAGTTATTGCCAGGACAACAAGCCAAAAGTTTCCAGTGTCCACAAGGGGGAAAACCGCAAAAGCCCAGAGTCCTGAAAGCACTGCGCCTAACATGAAAATACCCTTTCGACCGTGGCGATCGGAATAGGAAGAAAACATAAACTGTGTGGGCACCATGATAGCCGAACCGATCAATACGGCAGTCAACATATCGTCTCGTGGCATGTCAGCACTGGAAACACCGTAAGCCAAAAGGAACGCTATCAGTATATAAAAGGTTACCTGCACGGACAAAAATGCGCCAGCCGCCAGTGTAATTCGCTTAGGGTACTTGCGCATCGCCTCAATGATAGGCGACTTGGGTGTCACAGGCCTGTCATCGCCAGTCTGCTGAGCCCGCTTCGCTTCTAATTCTTTAAACGCATCCGTGTCCTCAAGATGCAACTGGATATACATACTGATGGCGATCAGAATCGCGCTGGCAAGAAAGGGAATGCGCCAGCCCCAGGTGTTAAAAAACTCCTCTGAAACCAAAGCGCTGGTGACGATGAGAGCCAAGTTTGCCAAAATAACGCCAATGGGAGCACCTGCTTGTGCATAGGCGCCGTAATAGCCTCTCTGATGGGCTGGTGCGCTCTCAGTGACCAACAACATGGCACCGCCCCACTGACCACCAATAGCCAAACCTTGAGCAAAACGCAACAGAGTGAGGAGTATAGGCGCGGCCACGCCAATCATTGCATAGGTAGGCAGCAGCCCAATCAGGGTGGATGCGACACCCATTAACATTAAGGCCATCACCAGTGTCTTTTTGCGCCCAACTTTGTCACCAAAATGACCAAATATAATGCCTCCGATTGGTCGCGCGATAAAACCTGCAGCAAACGTCAATAGAGATAGGAGTAAGGCGGTGGACTCGGGCATTTCACCAAAAAATGTGCTGGGAAAAATAAGCGCGGCTGCCGCCCCATAGAGAAAAAAGTCATACCATTCAATGCTGGTACCAGCCAACGCCGTGTAAGCCACCTTGCGCATATTAGACTGATCGTGAATACTCTGTATATCCTGTTCTTGGCTCATACTGACTAACCCCCATTATTACTTCAGTATCGCGCTGAAGTCACACGGACTGTCGCTATAAAACTGACAATCGATTATAGTTTATCCACTATAAAAAACTTGTTAATTAAAAGACAGGTAAAAACATGAATTACCAGTTATTGGCAGAAAAATTTTGGCGTCAGGGTTATCTGTCCATTGATAACTTTTTCAATACTAAATTAATGGACAACTACCAGTCCCTGATCCTCTCACACTTCGCAAAAAATCCTCAATTCGCACACAATGAAGAATTTTTAAGTAAATCTAATACCGATGTGATTCCATGGTTTCCGCAGCGAGAAGGGTTTGATGAGTTTGACATTGCTGAACGCGACTCCCGCATGATTGAGCTAACAGAAGCTATTCTCGGGCCTCAGTGGTCTGCTCTTTACAGTATGGTAATGTATAGCCAAAAGGGCTCTAAGGGGCAATCCTGGCATCAGGATTGTCCCCCAGAAGAGAATGATAAATTCAACCTAAATCGTCTGGTGTACACCATGGATGTCAATGATCAGGTTGGCGGCAATGTTATTGTTGTTCCGGGCACACATACCAGTGGGCCTATTCCTGTGGGAGCCGGAGATGAAGATTTGCCCAAACAAAGAGTGTTGAGTCCTAAGACAGGGACATTGATCTTAATCCACGGTCATCTCTGGCATCGGGTACTGCCTGTTCGCGGTTCCTATAGGGTTTCCACCAACTATCGCTGCTGTCCAAAAAACACACCGGAAGACATTACCGATATCTGTGTCTATAGAAATATGCGCTACTGTTTTTCCCATAGCAAAGTGGTGGAAGAGCGTCTGTAATGGGAACATACTCGGTAAATCCCGTGCGCTGGGGAATAATTGGTGCTGGGCGCATAGCGGAAACCTTCGCTAATGATATCCAATTCACCAAACAAGCTAAGCTTGTCGCCATCGCATCCAGCAGCGAGAGCCGAGCGAAAACCTTTGCAAAAAAATTTAGTCTTCCAATGTTTTATGCTGATTACGACGCGCTATTGTCAAATTCAGATATAGATGCTGTTTATATTGCGACTCCACATAGTCATCATCGCCAACAATGCATACTGGCATTGGAAGCTGGAAAACATGTGTTGTGCGAAAAACCTGCCACAGTGACACCAGAAGAACTTGAAGATGTGCTGGCGTGTGCTAAAAAAGCACAGAAATATTATATGGAAGGTATGTGGACGTACTTCATGCCAGTCATCAAACAATGTCAACTCTGGGTTAATCAAGGCCGCATCGGTAAACTGCTTCACGTAAAAGCCGAATTTGGTTTTCCACTGCCCTATAGCCCTGACTTGCGCGAATATGACAACCGCTTGGGCGGTGGCTGCCTTTTGGAAATGGGTATTTACCCCATTGCCATGGCCTGGATGTTCCTTCAATCTCACCCGAAACATCAAAGCCTATGGCATCATAAGGCAGACAATGGCGTTGAAGATGATGTGGTTATCCTCAACGACTATGGCGATTCCACAGCGCAGTTAAGCACATCATTTCGCAGTAAATTGAACAACTATCTCACGCTGATCGGCGATGAGGGGACAATTACAGTAAAAGATTATTGGGCAGCTAGAGAGGCAAAACTTTTCCGCGGGCAAGAGATGATAGATAGCTTTGTAGAGAACAGGCCACAGCAGGGTTTTAATCATCAAATCGAGCAAGTAAGCTGTGACATAGCCGCCGGAAAAATTGAATCAGATACTGTCAGTTGGGACGACAGCCGTGCATTCCAACAACAGATGGCCGCCATCAAAAATCATTTTTAATTGACAGACTTTGACCTAAACCGCCCGCCCAAAAGGAAAAACGACCCATGCAAGACCGCATCAACTATGTTCTCTACTATGCCATCATAGTCTCTCTTGGTGGCTTTGTGTTTGGCTTCGATGCAGCAGTTATCTCCGGTGTGGTGGGTTTCGTCACCACAGAGTTTGACTTAACCCCCATTCAAGCCGGTTTTGTAGTAGCTGCCCCCACCCTATCGGGTGTTTTTGGCACACTGGTAATAGGCCCTTTAAGTGACGCCCTAGGACGAAAAAAAGTTCTCCTGATTATTGCCTTTTTATACCTACTTTCAGCCGTAGCGTCGGCATTCGCCACCTCCTACATGATGCTAGTGGTGGCTCGTGCTATTGGCGGTCTTGCCTTTACCTCTCTGATGATTGCACCTATGTACATTGCTGAGATTGCCCCTGCACGATTACGGGGCAAATTAGTCTCAATTAATCAACTGAACATAGTGATCGGATTATCTGCTGCCTATTTTGCCAACTACTATCTACTCAACCTAAGTGAGTCGAGCACTCAGTGGGTCACTGATCTAGGCCTTGATACGAACACATGGCGCTGGATGTTAGGCATTGAGATTGTCCCCGCGGTGCTGTTCTTCGCCGGTCTCTTTATTATTCCTGACAGTCCGCGTTGGTTAATTATTAAAGGGAGAGAGAAAGACGCCCGTGCGGTGTTGGAAAAACTTGTACCAGCAAACCTCATTGACAGTGAAATCAACAGTATCAAAAATGGTCAAGACACTGAAACCACTGCACTGTGGATGAAAATCAAAGGTATCTTTGGTCCCAAAATGCGTTTGGCACTGATTGTGGGTATGATCGTTGCCGTGGTACAACAAATCACTGGCATCAATGCTATCTTCTTTTACGCGCCCACCATCTTTGAACAAAGCGGTATAGGCACCGATGCTGCCTTTGCTCAAGCCGCATTGATCGGTGTTGTTAACGTGGTATTTACCCTCGTTGCAATTGCTCTAATCGATCAATGGGGTCGCAGGCCACTGCTACTTGTGGGTCTCTCAGGGATCGCTTTGAGCATGGCTCTCTGTACCTATGGCTTTGCTCACGCAACCTATCAACTGAAAAGTAACAGTATCGCTCAAATCGAACAACAAGCAGAGATTGGCCAGAACGTAAATCTGGCTGACATTGAACCCATGATTGACGTGATTTATGACAGTGACGTGGAATTTAAATTGGCACTTCGAACTACAATAGGCGATGCGGCCGCTAAACAATTGGAGAGCGAACTAATTAAGTCTGCTACTAACATGAATGCCACACTTATTTTGATTGGTATAATAGGCTTCGTTGCATCTTTCGCAATGTCACTGGGTCCAGTGATGTGGGCACTGTTTGCCGAGATTTTTCCCAATCAACTGAGAGCGGTGGCGATTTCTTTCGTCGGTATGATCAACAGCTTGGTGAGCTTCTTTGTACAGCTTTTATTCCCTCTCGAACTCAGTGTTATGGGGGCCGCATTGACTTTTTTCTCTTACTGTCTGTTCGCTGTTATAGGTCTCATTCTTGTGGCTTGGTTATTACCAGAAACTAAAGGGCGGTCATTAGAGGATCTAGAACAATTGTTTTCGTCGGAAAAAGGTGCCAGTTAAAGCCAATCTGCAGATGGAAGGCAGGGATGAAAAGTCGTCATACTAACCTCAACACCATAAACAAGGTAATCGGCACCACCATTAGCCAAAGGCCAATAGCATGGACCACCGGAGCTCCCCTTATTTGCCGGAGAGTATCGCGGCTGATGCCGCACCCTATGCAGAAGAGCGCCAACACCAGTAGAGTTGAACTCAGAAAATCTGCACTACTTAATATAATGTCGGGCACAACCACTAAGGAATTAAGACAGGCGGCAATTAAAAACAAAACAACGAACAGTGGCACACCCGCCAAGGTAAATCTCCCATTTCTAACAAAAGCAAAGAGCATGACCAGTGGGATTAACCATAGCGTGCGGCCCAATTTAACCGTAGTGGCTAGCTGAGCCGCCTCATCACCAAAAATTGTGCTGGTGGCCACGACTGACGAAGTATCATGAACCGCAAGCGCGACCCAGATACCAAATTGTTGCTGAGTCATTTGCAAGTGTTCACCAATCCAGGGGAAAGTGAGAAGAGCCACAGCGTTCAACAAAAAAATTAACGCCAGTGCGATGGCTGTTTCCTCTGATTTTGCTCCAATCACTGGTGACAAGGTTGCAACTGCGGTACCGCCACAGATTGCCGTGCCTGAGCTGATGAGGCAATTAGCCTGCTTTGAGCTGTTTAGAACCCATCCAAGTACCAAGCCGGCAAACAAGGTCAAGACTACATAGGCTGTCGCGAGTAAACTATAGTCCTGAGCGATTTCTGCGATTTGTCCAGCATTCAGTTTAAGGCCGAGAAGAACAATTGCAGTTTGTAAACTATAGCGTCCTACAACATTGATACTCTTCCCAGCACTGACATTACTTGTCACGGCAATCCCAATACCCGATATAAGCGCCAGTGCAGGTTTTCCAACCCAGATGGCGCAGAATAATAACACCGAGCCCAACAGGATTTTTAATGGCAAAGGATTATCCTCATACAAAGGTAAAGGCGCATTGTCTCGGCAAACAACACATAAAGTTGCCATTAAAAAAGGGCCAATCAGCACACTGACTGGCCCTTTATTTAAGGCCGTGACCGTCTACATCAGACTAATTTAAATACCCGTCGACGCAGCAGTAATATCAAAGCGGCTAACATCAACAGCATCAGTGACCAATCGGACGACTGGCCGTTACCTACTGTACAGCCACCACCACCACCGCCACCGCTACTCGGGGCAGGTGAAATAGTCACTGCATTGGAGGAAATTGAAACCGACTCGCTTCCATCACTAACGGTAACATTGACCGACAGCTGACCGCTAGTTGCCCCAACAGTGAGCGTAGACTCATAGACACCATCACCAGATTCTGAGAAGGCGGTCAGTGTAGCGCCAAGGTTCGCTGACCCTGAAACTGCCATGCCCTCCAAACGACGTCCGTCAGAATCCACTGCTGTCACTGTAACCGTCGCTGTTTGCCCACTATTGGCCTCCAGCCCCGCAGAATCAATGATAACCGAACTATCACTGCTTGGAGCACCAAAATAGAGGGTGGCAACACCACTTGGATCCTTTACCTTACCATCAGCGACACCATCCGCATCATTAGCACCACCATCCTGAATATTCAATTCAATACAAGTAGCACCTACCATCAAACCATCAGTATAGAGATCACTACCGGGTTCAGGACAGGTACCACTTGCGGCGGTGGCGGATCTTATCCCATTGGTTGCATCTTCGACAAAATCCTGCCAACCAATCGACTCACCCATGTATTTTCGCAACACCGCGCCATCAGGCACTGGTGTGGAAAGAGGTATGACAATGCTGTAGGTCGCTCCAATTTGACCACCGGTCAACTCAAAGTCAGCCAGACCGCTAAAGTAAGAATAATCAGCATCTTCATTACCAACATCCGTCTCATCAATACCGAGCTCGTTATCACCAGCTGCCAGCGCTGTGTCACCCAACGCAATGGCAGTACCCGCAGCGGACTGAGCCACATCGCCATCATCTCCTACAGGAGCAAAGTAACTCTCTTCGATATTGTCTTGATAATCTGGAATACCGTCGTTGTCATTATCGCCATAACCCTCTTCAGCATCAGACACGCCATCACCATCACTATCACTGTTGTCTAAAACAGGGGCTGCAGCGAGCACTTTAATAGTCACTGAAGCCATCGTGGTCAGCGATGGATTGCCACTGTCCGTCACAGACGCATCGAGGACGGTTAGCGTATCGGCGAGGCTGGATGGATCGAAAGTAGCCATGGCACCATCAATGCTCACTCCCGGCAAGTTGCTTACATTCGCACCCCAACTGAATGTATGGCTATCGCCAGAATTTAAGTCACTGTATGTCGCGCTTAGTGAGACGAACCCTGAGTCCGCTGCAACGATGCGCCCGCTTGTGTCACCCTGACTAACAGCCAAGGTTAACATTGGCGCAACATTATCTTCGACAATAGTTATGGTACGCTCCGTTACTGCACCAACAGCTGCATTGATGGGCGAACCCAAACTGATCACCACAGTCTCATCTGACTCTACCTCGGCATCTTCACTGATGCTCAAAGCAACGCTACCAGACAGTCCCTCACTGATGATAATAGAATCCGTTAGCACATAATCATCACTCGTCGCCGTACCGCTAATCGTTAGTGGAACTGTAACTGGATAGATGACCGCCATACCGCTCAGCTGCACGGTCACATCAATATCAGTACCCTCCACGGTAATCGAGGACGGGGTCAAGTTAGCCAGTGGTAATATCTCTATTCTTTGCACCGCAGACGACTCATTCCCTGCTTCGTCAGCCACCGCCCAGGTGATTTCAGTCAATCCCGACTCGAACGGACCAGTCACACTTGGGGAGACAGTTAATTCACCGTCCTTGTTATCCGTCGCAACTGCTTGACCAATATCCACATCTGTCAAACGGCCAGTTGCTGAAAGGACAATATCCTCAGGAATAGTCAATTCAGGCGGTAACTCATCCTGTGTGGGATCCGTACCATTGAGGTATTCATCGAGGTTGCTGATGCCATCACCATCCAAGTCCCCGTCTGCGTCTGAGGGATCATTTGGATCAAGTCCATTTTGTGTCTCATAAAAATCAGGTAACCCATCATTATCAGTGTCCAGAACAGCAACGTTCACCGTAGCAGAATCAGAGACTGTATTACCGGCGGCATCCGACACAGAGAATGTCACCAAGGTATCACCTACTTCGAATTCCTCAGGTGCGTCATTAGTAATGGTGGCAGTGAGATCACCATCTTTGTTGTCTGTCGCAGTGGCGCCAGCGAGGAAGGCGACGACAGCATCATCCGACTTGGCGACAACATCTCCCGGCATGTCCACTATAAGACTGATAGACTCCGGCACAGCCAACTCTGGATCAACAATATCCAAACTGATATTGATCACAGTCTGAGCAGACGCCTGGTTACCCGCAACATCACTCACCGTGAAGGTCACTGTGGTTTCACCAAAGGGATAGAAATCTGCTGGTCCATCGTTCTGAATACCAGTAAGTGAACCATCAACATTATCGTTAGCTGTAACACTGGCAAGATAATCGACTATGGCCGGCTCAGTAGCCGGAACACCATCTTCAGTGCCGAGGACCACCAGAGTAGCTGCTGCATTGATTACTGGTGCAGTAAGGTCAGCAATGGTCACCACTGAGGATGCCGAGCCTCGATTACCGGCAGAATCAGTCGCCTCAAAGATAACGTTTGTATCTCCCAGCGGGAATACAGCAGGTGCATCGTTGGTGATCGTGAGGTCAGTGTCGACGTTATCCACTGCAGTGACGCCTGCCAAGAACGAAACAATACTCGCATCAGTAGCGGCGGTGCCCTCAGCATCAGTGGCGGCAATGGTGACATCTGACGGAGAGGTAATCACGGGGCCCGCCTGATCAGACACTGTAACTAGCGCCGTCTCTGACACTGAATTACCCGCACTGTCCGTCGCAGTAAAGGTCACAACGGTAACCCCTAAGGGGAATACAGAGAGTCCATCATTGGTGACCAAGACCTCAGCATCCACATTGTCGGTAGCCGAAGCACCAACTAAAAATGCTGCTATGGATGCATCGGAAGCCGCTGTCCCATCAGCGTCAGTCGCCGCAACCGTTATTGCCGCAGGCACCGAAATCACCGGTGCAGTTTGATCCGCGACAGTGACCACAGCAGTTGCGCTTCCGGTCAAGCCCGCCGAATCTGTTGCGCTAAACGTAACAGTGGTATCGCCAAGCACAAATATTTCCTGCGCATCATTGGTTACGGTTAGCTCAATATCAACATTGTCAGAGGCAGTGGCGGCCGCCAAGAAAGCCGCAATTGCGGCATCGGTCGCCGGCGTACCATTGGCGTCTACAGCGGCCACCGTGATCGCTGAAGGTGGTGTTACAGTGGGAGCAGATTGATCTTCTACCGTCACTGTCGCTGTGTTAGAACCTACATTACCAAGAGAGTCCACAGCGGAGAAAGTTACTGTCGTGGTACCGATCGCGAACACATTCGGTGCATCATTGCTGACTGTTACGCTGCCATCAGAGGCATCAGTCGCAGTAGCCCCTTGAAGGAAACTTGCAATGGCAGTATTGCTTGCTGGGGTCCCTGCTGCAGACTCAGCGCCCACCGAAATATTAGCGGGAACGCTCACTGTCGGCCCAGTAGTATCCTTGTTAACCGAAGCCGTTGCAGTGGCCGTCTCAAGCGATGTCGAAGCCACCGCAGACACTGAAATCGCACCATCGGCGAGACCACTGGCATCGACAGATGTTGTCCAAGCACTGTCAATACAATCTACCGCGTTAGCATCTGCCGAGTTGGCACCATCGGTTAAACTCACTGCCACAGAGACACCGTCAAGATTACAGGTACCAGCAACAGCATAATTAGCGGCATTTGCCGTCGTGATCACGTCAAGCGCAGAAACTGCCACTGACAATGCATCTGCACGGTCCACCGTAACCGAGTATGTAGTCACACCGATACCATCTTCAGCGGTGACGCTAATGCTAATATCATTTACACCGGTAACAAGATCAACAGTATTGTCACTGACCGCTGAACCATTGGCGGTAAAGGTGGAGATTGAGGCAAAACTATCGGTCAGTACAGGGACCAAAAATACCGAATCGACAGGGTTAGCGACCTCAGCAGAATAGTCCGTGGTAGCGGAATCGAAGCCAGGAGTCAACGCAACAGCAACGGATTCTCCTTGTGAATCATAAGATGCAGTTAAACTCGACAAAGTAGACACTGTGCCAGGAATTTTATTAATCGCCACGTCATCAGCACTCAGAGTGAAGCCGGCGGGGACAGAGGAGGCAGAAAATTTAATCGTTGTCCCTTGGAATCCACTGACTGCTGTCAATGGCACACTATAAAGCGTCACCGGCAATGTCTCACCATCAGGCCAGTCACCACTAAAATCAAACCAAGTTGTAAGTAAATATTTGTCTGTGGAGGGATCACTATCATCGTCATTGACATCATCTTTAATCTGATTGCCCGATTCCCCTTCCTCTAAAAGATCGGCGATATCTCCCAACTCAATCACCGAACTATTATAATGCAAACGCAGACCCAACCCTGTGGTGGAAGTGTCGGCGCCATCACTGTCCGTCGCTGTGTAGCTCACAGTTAACACTGTTTCCTGACCGGCCGAGATTTCATCTACTGATAACGAACCCGTCACAGACTGAACCTGTGCCGACGCAAACCCTGCGGCAAGCAGACAAAATGGTACAAATAATGCGTGCAGGCCCAATGAAATTTTTCTTGTTTTAAACATATGCTTATCTCGACTTTCCAGACTAGGTATTTAATTGTTTTCGTCGCGATGGTAGCAAAAATACTTGTTAATTCACAGTCCGATTTAGATTTTCAACCCATTCACTATCAAGGTACGGTAAGATAATTCGAATGTTTGTTTCTTCTATATCGACAACAAGAATTTACTGCTCTGATCGAACTGTCTTCGACAGGCCGCAGCGAGTGCATTTTGAACCTCAGAAAGTGCGCAAGCCACTATGGTCAAGCACAGCGGCGAAACTATTCTCTATTAGAAAGAAAAATCTCTTACCGTTCCTTCTGGCACTCTGCACAGTACAAGCAGTTGAAGCTCAACTCTTACGTCACCAGGTTGAGACCATTACAGTGGTCGCAAACGCTGAAGTTGACTTGGCCGTCTTATCTGGCGGCAGTTCTAGCCAGCAAGAAATTTTGATAGTCCAAACACCGATCAGTGGCAAACGTCAGCCTGCGTTAGAACAGATAAAGAGTGATGAAAACTACAGGTCAGTCAGGGTATTTCGTTACTCAGGACATAAGTGGGTTGCGCAGTTCCAAAAGAAACTCGAAGAACAAATCAGCTTTGTTGACATCGCAAAAACCGCAGCAGGATTCGAGATGTTTGGGTACAAGGATTCCTCTGTTGCCTTATTTTCTCGCACCACCGGTATGTTTGAAACGCTGTTTCTCAGTCCCACCATGTTTCGCAGTCGGGATGACCAATCATCACCCTTGAGCGATATGTTTACTGATCTGAACGATGATGGCCTCGATGATTTTATGATGCCAGACTTTGGCGGGTGGAGAATTGCTCTGCAAGACGAAACGGGATTTAGCCCAACACAAGTACTGGGCTCACCCCCCTCCATGCGCATGCGAAGTTCGTCACTTAATGTTGCTTATTCAGCGACACGACCCTTCACGGTAAGAGCTGTCAGCAACGATCAAGTCGATTTAGCGCTGTGGAGTGATGAAAGCCTAGCTGTATACAGATTACAACCCGATGGAAGGTATCTGCAAACACCTATCAACTTAATTGATAACATTGACGGTGTTATTAGTGGCTATTCGGAAATTTCAATCGGCCAAACAGAAACCGGTGATGAGAAAGATTTTTACTCTCAAATTCTCGAGGATATTGCTGATATCAATGATGACGGTATCGATGACTTGGTAGTAAAAAGAATTAAAAGCCAAGGCGTTCTTGGGTGGGAATCAGACTACCAAATGTTTTTTGGTGCTAGGCAAAACAATGGTGAATTAAGATTCGATAAAATGCGCTCCACGGCCATTTTGAGTAAGGGGTTTCAATTCGACACCAAACTCCTCGATATCAACGGTGATGGAACATTAGAATTCATTATAACCTCGGCAAAAATCAGTCTAGGGGCAATCGTTCGTGTGCTCCTAACTCGGTCGGCAAAATTAGAAGTCTCTGTTTTCTCTTTGAAGGATGGACAATTCCCAGAAAAACCAACCGCAAAAAAAATAATTTCAGCACAGATTAACTTTAAATCGGGCTCCGTCTCGGTGCCTGCAGTACTCACTGCGGATGTCAATGGCGACGGCCTAAAGGACCTTCTTGTGCAAAATGACAGCAGTGAGTTAGCAATTTACTTAGGTGAGCCATCTGATCGCCTTTTTGTAAAAAACTCTACCAAAATACGCCTGAATTTGCCCAAAACAAGCAGTGATTATCTGGTATATGATCTAGATAACGATGGACAAGATGAATTGATTCTCACCATACAAGAAGAACAGACTACCAAAGTATCAGTGGTCAGATTCGGTAGTAGAGCAGAGTAATAAAAGAGGATTACAGTCGGTTTAGTCGCTACTCTAATTGATCTGCCAATATCTCAGACCACTTTAATGTCCAAGTAGATTTGTTTATCCTAAACGCAAAGCCAGAACGCCATTTAGTGCCTATCCAATTTTTTTAAAAGGTTTCGAGCAAATGATCCGACTTGTGATGCTATCCCTCTTTGCGCTGCTCCCGATAGCAGAGAATTCTGCTGATGAAATAAATTTTGCGAAAATGAGATTTGCAGACGGATTTTTGTCCATGTATCTGGATGAAGCAGAAAGTAAAATTTACCTTTCAATAAGCTCCTTAGACACTGATTTTTTATATATAAATGGGTTGACTACGGGCGTGGGTTCAAATGATATTGGACTTGATCGCGGACTGCTGGGCAATACTCGACTGGTGGTTTTTAGACGCAGCGGAAACAAGCTTTTTCTAGTACACAAAAACACTGCATACCGCGCCTCGTCGACCAACAAAGATGAAATTCGAGCAGTAACAGATGCTTTTGCGGAGTCGGTTCTGTGGGGTTTTACAATTATCAGTACAGATAAGTCTCGTGGTAACTACGTTGTCGATGCAACCGATTTTTTTGTTCAGGACACTCTCGACATTTCTGGACGAATGAACTCACTCGATCAAGGTGCTTATGCACTGGATAAAACTAGATCATCCATACACATGCCCTTAGTGAAAAATTTCCCTAACAATACTGAGATTGAAACCATGATCACCCTCACAGGTGACGCTGTGGGCGCCTATATTCGATCAGTCACACCAACATCTGATGCCATTACAGTGCGCCAGCGTCATTCTTTTGTTCGGCTGCCAGACGACAGCTATGAGCCGAGACAGTTTGATCCTCGAGCAGGCTTTAATGGGATATCGTTTATGGATTTCGCAACACCAATCGATGAACCCATCGTCAAGCGCTATATCGCTCGTCATCGCTTAGAAAAGAAAGATCCAAGCGCTTTAATCTCCGAACCCGTCGAGCCAATTGTGTACTTTCTGGATCGGGGAACGCCTGAACCGATCCGTTCAGCGCTGCTTGAGGGTGGCAATTGGTGGGCTGAAGCCTTTGAAGCCGCTGGTTTCAAAAATGCCCTTCAAGTCAAACTTGCGCCTCCTGATATGGACTTTCTCGATTCACGCTACAATGTAATCCAATGGGTTCACCGATCAACCAGAGGTTGGTCCTACGGCCAGAGCATAGTGGATCCAAGAACCGGAGAAATTATTAAAGGACACGTCTCACTTGGTTCGTTGAGAGTCAGACAAGACTTTCTCATTGCCCAAGGTCTCTTGCAGCCCTTCGCTGATAATCAGGCAAGAAAAAGTGAAATGCTCGAGCTGGCGCTTGCCAGACTGAGACAACTTTCCGCCCACGAAATTGGTCATACTATTGGACTGGCACATAACTTTGCCTCCTCGAGTATGGGAAGGTCCTCTGTAATGGACTATCCATATCCAAAAATAGCTCTCGATAATCAAGCTGAAATCGACTTTAGTCAGGCCTACGACAGCACTATTGGCGAGTGGGATAAGCGAGCTATCGTCTATGGGTACGGATATCCTGGCGCGGGTGTCAATGAAGAAGAATTTCTAAAAACTACTCTGCTTGATACCTACTCTGCCAATCACGAGTTCATTACTGACGCTGATGCTCGCGATCCAGCGGGCATGCACCCGCGAGCTCACCTCTGGGACAACGGAAGTTCACCAGCTGGTGAATTGATCAGGCTGATGGAACTGAGAGAAAACCGACTCAACAACTTTGGGCTCAACTCAATACAAGAGGGACAACCTCAAGCTCTGATAGAGGAAACGCTTGTACCTCTATACCTAATGCACCGATATCAATTAGAAGCTACAGCCAAATTGATAGGGGGTCAAACCTTCAGCTACAAAGTGAAGGGAGACAATCAACCGTCACATTCGTGGGTTGCTAAAGAGCAACAGATCGAAGCTTTACAATCACTATTGAGGGCAATAGGTCCTGATCAACTTGAGATTCCCTCACACATTCTTAACCTCCTGGCACCCAGACCTTTCGGCTACAAGAGAAATCGCGAGACTTTTATGTCACGAATGGGGCCTCTCTTTGATCCTATTGCAGCGGCAGAAAATATCGTTGATATCGTACTCGAATTGATGCTCAACCCAAGCAGATTAAATCGCGTTAGGCTTCAACATCTCAATGACAACGAAAATATTGGTCTTGATGAGCTTCTAAATTTAGTCAGCGATCAAATTTTCCCCGCTTCAATAGAGGTAGACCTTCAAGGAGAAATTGCTCTCATGGTTGAAACCAAATGGATTAATCACCTTATCCTGCTAGCCAATGGCGAGAATCTCACCTATGTCGCCAAGACAATCGTCAGAGCACACTTGCAACAACTGAGAGATTCCAGCACTGCCACCGGAGTTCGGGGCTTGAGGTTTAGGGGATCAAAGTCATCTATTTTGGCCGCGCATTCAAAAGATCTAGCACAACAAATAGATTTAGCACTCAAATCACCGCTGAAAACGCTACCCAAGAATAGTCTGAAGGTACCCGATGGTTCACCAATTGGCAGCACATCAATGGAGTGCAGTCTTGTCCACTAAAGGCTTCGGTTCAATTAATGGATGACAGATTCTTAAGCATCAGCAAGCCACCCATGATAAACAGACATCCCAATGCCAATGATCGATAATCATTTCCGTCAAGCTTTTTGAACAACCGATAGCCCACCCTATTGCCAATCATTACCGCTGGCATCGTCAATATAATTAACCAAAGAGATTTAAGTACAATTAATCCAGCCAAGCCAAAACCAATTAAAGCAAACAGCGCCGAACTGAGAAAAAAGGATAACAGCAACGCCCTCGCTCGCTCAGCTGACTGCTCAGTTGCCATAACATACAAAATGATCGGTGGACCTGGGATGGCCAAAATTCCATTCATAATACCCGAGATCAGTCCAGCAACGGCAGTGATCCCGCGGTTGATGCGATAAGCTCTGGGCTGAGCCAGCAACAAAACTAAACAGGCAATGACCACTGATAAGCCTGTTAGAAATTGGAATTGCACTGGTGTCAACTTTACCAGAAAGAATGTCCCGATCAGAGTCCCCAAAAGAGCCCAAGCAATGAGAGGGGTGAGCAAAGTATACGGAATATACCCGCGATATGTAGGCAAACTGCTTATATTGCTCACCAACGTGAGTGCTGCGCATAGAACGACCGATTCCGCCGGCGAGAGAAACAACGAGAAAACCGGAATTGCAACAAGTGCAAAGCCAAAACCTGTTACCGAGCGAACAACTGATGCCAACAAAACAGCTAACCATGCTTGCACCAATTCGGCGAAAGTGTGGTCAAACAACACTTGTAGCATAGTCACACATCAGAAGTAATCGTTGCATGCGCGGTCTGAGCCTTCATCCAACGAGCTACAGCTTATCAAAAAATTACTGCTGTAAAAAAAGCTTGAGAAACTGCAGCGTCCTTTCATAGATTAAGATCTATCGGCACCTCGGAGCGCATACCAACCAATATATACATAACACAACATGGGCACGATGAAACTCAATTGGATACCCACCGCATCTGCGGCAGCTCCCTGGATTAATGGAATCAATGCCCCGCCCACAATACCTTGGCAGACCAGCCCCGATCCCTTGCTGGTCATGGCACCCAAACCTTTTACTGCCAGAGTAAAAATTGTTGGAAACATAATGGAATTAAAGAAGCCCACCGCCAAAATAGACCACATGGCAACATCACCAGAGCTGTTGATACTAACCACAATCATGATAATGGCCATAACCGCGTTACCCGCAAGGTACTTGGTCGATGCAATGTAATTCATTAAAGCGGCACCCACCAGTCGCCCCACCATGGCGGCACCCCAATAGTAACCGACCATCTCACCGGCCTCGGCAATCTCCATAGCAGCTATGTTACTTTCAGCAAAATAATTAACTAGAAAACTGCCGATCGCCACCTCACCACCAACATACATAAAAATAGCCAGAGCACCGAGCACCAGTGAGCGATGATTCCAAACACTGTCACCTTCGACCTCATCGCTGGTCTCAACATGCGCGAGAACCGGTAGCTTTATGAATCTAAACAACAGCGCGGCAAGCACTAGCACGGCGGCGATCATCAAATAAGGCATCTGAACTGCGGAAGCGTCCGCCGCTACTGCACCGAGAATCAGTATAGCGCCCACTACGGGGCCTACTGTAGTACCCAGGGAATTTGCCGCCTGAGCTAAATTTAGCCGACTGGCAGCAGTTTTCTCTGGCCCGAGCGCGGCAACATAGGGGTTTGCCGCAACTTGTAAAATGGTGATGCCGCTGGCTAAAACGAAGAAAGCAAACAAAAATAGGGAATACATATGCAAGTCAGCTGAAGGGAAAAACAAAATACAACCAGCTGCAGTGGTCAGCAAACCCAAGACAATGCCCATCTGAAAACCTACTCGGTCAATTAGTTTTCCGGCAAAGGGAGAGACAATAAAGTACGCACCAAAAAAACAAAACTGCACTAACATGGCTTGGAAGTAAGTTAAGTCGAAGGACTCCTTCAAAAAAGGGATCAAGATATCATTTAATACCGTAATGAACCCCCAGAAGAAAAATAAACAAGTCATCGCAATAAATGCAAAGGTTTGTGTCTCCTGTTGCTCATTGCTCACTTGCGCAGATGTATTTCCTAGATCTGACCCTGCCATGTTTACCCCCCGGCATCTTTATTTTATATTTTTACCTATGCCTAGCGAGGATAAGTGCGCATCACTTTACATGCAAGAGCTCTGCTGTCAACTCAGTGGCTTTGGTCGCAGTATTAGACTATTTGATCGCGTATATCCTGCGGCAGGTTAATGAGCCTCAGAACGGCTATCGGCCATCGCTAGAATGTGTAAACCATTTTTCTGATGAAACATAAAGCTGTAATCAGTACAATGGAGATAGCGTATTTGTAACCCTGAGATCCTAGCAGAGCACCAAGCCGGATGTTCCCCCAGCGACCCTCGGGTCATCTAACAGACAATAGACGACGTTAAGATGATAATCACAGAACTAAGCTTAGGCATTGTCATTTTTGCACTCTCAGCCAGTATAACCCCCGGACCGAACAACATAATGATCATGGCCTCTGGCCTAAATTTTGGTATTCGACGCAGCATTCCACATGCATTGGGAATTGCCATTGGTTTCCCAATTATGTTGCTGGCCTTGGGCTCAGGTCTAGGAACGATTTTCGATCGCTATCCATTGTTTCACGAGATCATCAAAGTCTCGGGCTTACTATATTTAGTCTACCTAGCTGGGCGCATTGCCAAGGCTGCACCCATCGAGCACACTGAGACATCAACCAAACCTCTCAATTTTTTCCAAGCGGCATTGTTTCAATGGGTAAATCCCAAGGCCTGGGTCATGGGAACAGGGGCGATTTCCAGTTTTACAGTTAGCAACCAAAGTATGTTTGACCAAGTGGCCTTTATTGCACTAACTTTCTTAGTCGCCGCAGCTATTTCGGTGTCCCTCTGGCTGGTCGTTGGACATCAGCTAAAGTTATGGCTGAAAAATAACCGTTATCAACGCTGGTTCAATTTCACCATGGCTGGCCTTCTTATAATGTCAATACTGCCAGTTATTTCCTCCATGCTCATCGGACTGTAGCGTTAACACGAATAGTCCCTCCAATCCGTCAAAAGCCAATTATTTGTGCAACCATTCACAAGTTAGCAGTGACAACAAGGATTAAAGTTGACTTGAACTCCCTAAGCATTTAATTTGAAACGTCGGTGGATGCTAAGTCAAGCATGAAGCTAACGAGATTTACCTAACAAGAGGAAAATAGCAATGTCGTCCAACCCCCTGCAAGCCAGCCTAGATATTCTGATCTCGCCAAATGAGACTTTTAGTCTGGTCAAAGACAAGAAAAACTGGTCTTGGGTGCCATGCGGTTTAGTGTCTCTAGCTACGGCTGGACTGTTTTTATATTACTTCTCCAGCATTGATTTCGACTGGATGCTCAATCAAATGCTTGAACAAATTGCCATTGACGAAGGTCTCTCAGATGAAGAGCTTCAAATCACAAGCCAATACATGACAAAATCAAACATGATGTGGAGCACCACTATAGGAGCCTTGTTAGGGACGATAGTGGTTAATATTGTGATGGCTCTCTACTACTTTCTCGTCACTAGAATCGCAACGACTGAACATTTAAGTTTTGGCAAATGGCATGGTTTCGTCTGGTGGATAAGTATGCCACTGGTTGTTTCTTATCTGCTGGCATTTCTAATTATTATCTTTTCAACTAACGGTATGGTGACTCTCGAAGATCTTTCGCCGACCAGTCTGGGGTTTTTATCTGAATCCTCAAGCCGTTGGTTCGGCCTATTTAACTCTCTTAACATTTTCTCATTTTGGACAGTTGCTTTAGCTTTTATTGGTTTGCGGGCCTGGTTGGGAGTGGATCAAAACAAGGCACTGGCCATTGCCAGCGGCCCCACTTTGACTATTTATGGCATCTGGACCCTGTATCTACTGACCACAGGTTGAAGACACTGTTTGCCAAAATAAAAACTTTCAATCAGTAACAATTCATTTGCCGATATAGGTTAACACGACGTTATGAACAAAAAGCTCATCATTTTAATCGCCATTACTGTCATGGTAGTCTTTGCTTACTTTAAGCAAACCGGCGGTTCGAGTACTCTGACAGTCACCGCACAACCTGCCCAAAACGAACAAATTAAAAGCTCGATTTTAGCCTCAGGAACCCTTATTTACAGACAGCAAATTGAGCTTCGCTCTGAAGTGATAGGGCAAGTGAGTGAAATGCTAGTTGAAGAAGGTGATGAGGTAAAAAGAGATCAAATTTTGATGCGCTTGGATCCACGAACATTCAATGCCGACGTGGAACAACAAAAAGCCTATGTGCGTATTCAAACTATCGCCATTGAGCGACAAAAACAGGACCTTAAGAATATTGCCTCCAAATGGCAGCGGAATAAAAACCTCTACGAAAGAAAAATGATCGGACAAGATGCCTTTGAGTTAATTGACAATCAATACGCATTATCAAAAATTGATTTGCGCTCCCGCGAGGAAGGCCTCGCCCAGGCGCAAGCCACACTCGACAAAGCAATTGAACGATTAGCCAAAACCGTGTTTCGATCTCCCATTGATGGTATTGCCACTTCGGTAGATATCAAGTTGGGCGAGACCGCCATCAGTGGTACCACAAACATCGCAGGGTCTAACTTGATAACGGTGGCGGATCCCTCATCAATTCTCGTTGAGGTTTTAGTCGATGAAGCTGATATTGCCGACGTCAGCATTGGGCAAAAAGCCGATGTATTTGCGGTCGCCTATCCCGATAGAGCTCTGACTGGAACAGTACAAAACATCGCCACCTCAGCAAAACGTTCATCCTACAGGCAAGGATTAAGTTTTACTGTGAAAATATTACTTGAGAGTCCTGAAGATATTGACATAAGACCAGGCATGAGCTGCAGAGCAGAAATCTTCACAAAGGTTAAGGAGGACACCATCGCCGTGCCTATCGAAGCAGTGCTCTTTGAAGACGCTCCTTCAGATAACGACAATGTGGACACTGATACGAGTAACGAGGGCGTAAGCATTGGTATTTCAGCTGCTCAAGGCAGCACCAGCCACCTGTTCATCATTAAAGATGGAATCGCTACCAGAACTCAAGTTGAACTGGGAATATCCAATGACAGCCTGCAGGAAATCACCTCTGGTATTACGCTTGGGGACAGGGTTGTTGTCGGTCCAGCGAGGGTACTCGCTAAGCTGGAGGATGGGGATCAAGTAGAGGAAAATAAAAAGGCCAAAGATGACTGACCAAGTCATTATTGAACTGCAAGGAATTTCCAAGCACTACATGATGGGGAGTGAAGGATTCTATGCCCTAGACAATATAAACATGCAAATCTTCCTAAACGATTATATGGCGATTGTCGGGTCCTCTGGCTCCGGCAAATCAACCCTAATGAATTTACTGGGTTGTCTCGATATCCCCTCTAGTGGGGCCTACAAACTAAAAGGCACCGATGTAGCAACCCTCGATGAAAGCAAATTAGCTGCCATAAGAAATCGTGAAATTGGTTTCATATTTCAAAATTTTAACTTGTTACCCCGCGCTACGGCGCTACAAAACGTGATGCAGCCTCTTATCTATCGAGGAGTTTCTCCCGCTGAGCGTCGACGCAAGGCCGAGAACACACTGACCATGGTGGGGTTACAAGATCGCATGAGCCATGTGCCAAATCAACTATCTGGAGGTCAGCGCCAGCGAGTTGCTATTGCTAGAGCACTGGTCACGGAACCGGCTATTCTGCTGGCGGATGAACCCACTGGGAACCTAGACTCCTCAACCACGACAGAGATAATGTCACTTTTCGATCAATTGCATGCTGAGGGTCAGACACTCATTCTAGTGACCCATGAGCAGGAGATTGCCGATCGATGCCACCGTGTGGTCACTCTGCGAGATGGTCATCTGATGTCCGATAATCGAACCGCTGTCCAAACGGATTCAGGAGCTAACCTCAATGGCTAATCTACAGTTTAAGATTATTGAGGGAACTCGGTCTGCCGCACACTCAATTTTCGCTCATGGCTTGCGCAGTTTTTTAACTACTCTAGGTATCATTATCGGTGTGGCCTCGGTGATCGCCGTTGTATCAGTGGTTCAGGGATTTAGCGCGAATATAAGCCAGCAGTTTGATGGCATGGGAACAAACGTAATCAACATTGAGTCCTACACACCCAGAAAAGACCGTTTGCAGGGAATTCGGGCTAAATTAACCTATGATGATTACCTTGCAATTAAGTACAAGATATCAGGTATAAACCACGTCACGCCAACAGTCAGGATGTGGGGTTCTAATGCAGCTATTACTTACAGAGGTCAAACGTCAAGCTCGATGATCGTCGGCACTGCGTCCACCTACCAAAAGCTGAATACGATCTATCCCGATCGCGGTAGATTTTTCAATCAGAGCGATGATCAGGGTCGCAGGCGAGTGGCTGTGCTGGGGCCCTCAGTGATAACAAAACTGGACATAAAGGGAAATCCTATTGGCCAACACGTCACCGTGTCCGGTGAGTGGTTCAAAGTCATTGGCATAAGCGAAAAACGTGGTAAGTTATTTGGCTTTGATCAAGACGACTACATTCTGCTGCCCTTTAGCACCACAAGAGCACTTCTTGGTGGTGCCGAAGAGCCCGATATTGTCATCAGTCTACAAATAGATGACCCAAAAAAATTAGATCAAGTAAAGCAAATGATCAAAAATCTGCTGCGTAAACGACATAACTTAGACAAAAACGCCAAAGATGATTTCGACATCGCCACTGCTGATCAGATGCTAGATACCTTTGATTCGATTATAGGAACGACTACACTGGTTCTCGGCGGCATCGTGGGAATTTCTCTGATTGTAGGGGGCATAGGTATCATGAATATTATGTTGGTATCTGTAACTGAACGCACTCGGGAGATTGGTATTCAAAAAGCGCTGGGAGCAACGCGATTTGACATTCTTTTACAGTTTTTAATTGAAGCGGTGTTCCTCTGCCTACTCGGTGGATTAGTTGGTTTATTACTAGGATTTGGAGCCGGCTCGCTGATCAGCAATGTCACCGGCTTACCCTCGGCAACCGTTCCTATGTGGGCGATTGTTTTGTCATTTAGTTTCAGTGCCGGAATCGGGCTCATTTTTGGCATTGTCCCAGCCGCCAAAGCCGCCAATCTAGATCCTATTGACGCACTGAGATACGAATAAATGCCACATCTAATACCGCTCAGACAGCCTCAGTATCGCATCGCCCTGATTAATTTGAAACTGGAATTGACCCAATATATTCATTCCTAGTAAACCGTCTAATTCCTCTGACAAATCAAAGTCCAAAACCGCTATATTGACGTCGCGCAGGGTAAATCGCCCCAAGCGAACAAAGGGAACACGATACACGGATCCTTTGATAATGCCATTAGCTGTGTTAAACAAGCGCTGCTCGACATAGCTAAAATCAGAGTCTGAAAATAACCGCTGAAAACGCTTTTGAGTGATTGTGGTCATTGAAGCACCAGTGTCAATGAGCAAATCAACATCAGAGTCAGCAATTTTGAGATCCAATGAAAACTGATTGCCACGGGGCTTGAGGGTCATCAGATCGCTATCAAACCACTCAACTGGCTCAATATCGGCCAACTCCTGCGATTCAATTTGAGACAATAAGGCGAGCACCTTCGGAGCTAACTCAGACTGCTTTGCAAGACGATTTAACAACACTTTGGCAGCTGCAATATTTCCCAGTGAAAGATAAGCTTTTGCATAGGCTAACTGATGTCTCGGCGGCAGCAAATCAGCATCGTCCAGCTGTGCATAGATAGTGGTCAGCTCATCAAAACCTCCACTAGCTCTGTAATGTAGATCAATTCTATCGACAAAAATATCCAATGACTGACGTAGCTTAGTCATTTGTGCAGCTGAATATGCATAGCTTTTGATAAGGCGGTAAACTGCCGCTGCCTCGACCATATCAGCTCGCGAGTAGTTAAAAGTCGCCAAGTAAAGTAATACGTCAACATCATCGTAAAAAGTTGACAAATACTGACCGGTAAGATCGACGAATTGCTGATCAGATGAGCTTTCTAAAAGCTGATCAAGATGGGTCAAAAGACGGCTTTTGGCTCGAGCCAAACCAACTTTATCCAAGCTGGCGATATCTTGATACTGATCCAATGCTAAGGAGTAGTCAGCTAATGCAAGACTGCGTGAGAACTCATCCAAACTATCCAAGACGACTGACACTGATAAACTGGCATCAGCATCTTGACTATCAATAGTCATAGTCTCATAGGTGCTAACGACTTCGGGCTGGCGCATAGATCTAAATGATGATTCGGAGAGACTACTCTTCATCGGCAATTCGATAGCGGAGTCCGATTTGAGCAAATTGTTTGTAAACCAGCCCGCCGCAAAAGAAAATAATACCAAAAACCCTAGTTTAATAGTTGCAGCTTGTTTAGTTATCAACTCAAAGAACTCCGACTTATTGGTTCTGAGGATAGCAACCACTAACTCCTTTAGCAACAACCGTGACAGGTGTTCGTAGTTGTAATAAACTTATTACTGCTAACGTCGGCAAATCAACAGTCTAGGTACACCAGATGTCACTTTTTGAGGCCATTATCCTCGGCATAGTCCAAGGACTTACCGAGTTTTTGCCAGTAAGCAGCAGCGGACACCTAGAGCTTGGTAAGGCACTGTTGGGAGACACTAGCCTACCTCAAGAAAGCATGATGTTCACCGTGGTGGTGCACTTTGCGACTGCCCTTGCTACGCTAGTGATTTATCGGTCTGAGGTAGCACGGATCAGTGCCGGTTTAATGGCCTTTAAAAACAACGATGAATTTCAGTTCTCGATGAAAATTTTGCTCAGTATGATTCCGGCAGCCGCAGTCGGTGTTTTTTTCGCCGATGAAATCGAGCGTCTTTTCGACCGGCAGATAACCTTAGTCGGTGCTATGCTCTTATTAACTGGTGGGTTATTGTTGATTGCCGATCGTGCCAAAAATACCACCAAAAACGTCGGCTTTGGTCATTCCATTGTAATTGGGATTGCTCAAGCAATAGCTATATTGCCTGGCATCTCGAGATCGGGAGCAACCATATCTACCTCGGTAATTCTTGGCATTGACCGCAGCAAAGCGGCCAGTTTCTCGTTTTTGATGGCCGTTCCGATTATCTTAGGCAAGGTAGCAAAGGACCTATTCGACAACAGTTTTTCTATTTCTGATGGACAAGCCGGAATTTTGTTAGCAGGCTTCTTGACTGCATTTATAACTGGTTTAGTAGCTTGTCAATGGATGATAAAACTTGTCAAAGATGCCAAGCTAAAGTATTTCTCTTACTATTGTTTTCTGGTTGGTTCAGTGGCGATCGGTCACCAACTCTATTCATAACAACATCAGGGTTAGTATTTATTGCAGACCAAGCAATTTGTGAGTCTGTAAACTTAGAGTCCATCGTGGATGGCTCAGACAATAATCGACAGTTTGTTGAAGATAGTCACTTTCTCCATCAACAAACATAGGTTGGAGAAAAAAGTGGGAAAAATTGAAATCGACAAAGTCCGTCGGTTGATGACCAGTCTGAGGGTACACTAGTTTTATCTCATCTCCTTGAGTAACCGCGAGAGGCGCACCGGACTTTGGACTTACACAAACCCAGTCAACACCAATAGGCACCGGCAAAGTTCCGTTTGTTTCAATCGCAACTTCCATCCCTAGTGCATGAAAAGCTTCTACTAATTGCTCATCTAATTGAAGCAGAGGTTCACCCCCGGTGCAAACGACATAAGGGTGCGTGTTATCTGTAATTGTCTTCGGCCAATAGGACTTGACTGCCTCTGCTAATTTGTCCGCCTCACGAAAGGTGCCGCCGCCAACTCCATCGGTACCGACAAAATCAGTATCACAAAACTGGCAGATCGCAGAGGCTCGATGTTTTTCTCTGCCACTCCACAAATTGCAGCCAGTGAAACGACAAAAAATAGCAGGTCGTCCGGCGTGAGCCCCCTCGCCTTGCAAGGAATAAAAAATTTCTTTTACGGAATATGTCATAGTTGCATTATCCCAAAAATATCACAACAAACCTACTAGATTGCACCTCGAATAATCTTTATTCATTTTGTTGAAAAGATCACGTGAATAGTAATCTGATCCCAATGGCTGTGATGAGTTAACAATAAGGACAGAAATGTGGGAAATTTCAAAAACCGTCTATTTGAGATTGATTTTTTACCTAGAGATTCAGAATATGCTTTCCTTAAAACAGTAAATACTGTTGATGTAAGAAGCTCTGTGCCACAATTGTGGATCGCATATTGGGTTGCTTAGTAATGCTGACCGCTGTATTTTTAAAATGTCTATAACTAAACTAATGGCACTTATATTTTGGAGTTGTGTGATAGTCGCGAGCGTGACTGCCGCGGGTGTTTCACTGTGGCAGAGTATCACAACGGTTCGCGATGAAAGTTTTTATATGGCCAATCCACAGATCACCAGAGATACGATTCAAAAATGCTTGTCTGAGGCAAACCTTGCCAGAGCCGAGGGTAATAAAGATCTCTCGCTAAGTCTTACCCAAAGGCCGGAATGCGTTGCCGCTATAAATACTAAACGAGCATGGAATGACTATAGCGAATACTGCCAAAAGGGGTTTGATCCATTGCAAGAACACCTGTGCGATAAGCCTCAGTAATCTCGCCTAGCGCCAATGAATTCTTTCTTGGTTGAAGATACCTGATAGATCATCCTTTGGCATTTGTTACACAAATAGACACTGTCTTATGCATTAGGGACAATACATCGCTCTGGGCTCGTCGTCCGATATTTTCTTTGTGATGCTGCTCAGATCAATCACTTACATAGCTTCTTAATGATCCCCTTGGAATTGATTATTTGCGTGTTTCGAGTCGTTGGTCGAGAATTTTCGAACATAAGACTAATTATCTCTGTTCGACAACATCTGGACATATGGGAACTAAATCGAAAATAAAATCTTCAGGAAAGGCACAAACCCCATCACATTTCAGTCAAATACGACTGGATGGCATTGGAAAATCTAATTGGCATGGTCTACGTTAAGTAAACGGAAGAGACTATTTTGAAACAAGGACAGTTACATGCTAGAGGATCTAATGCGGGAAAAGGATATCAATCAAGTTGAGTTACAGCGCGAGACCGGCGTGCCCCAGCCGACCATCAGCCGTTTTATCAACGGAGAAACAAAGTCGCTTAAATTTGATACCCTCAAGGTACTGGCAGAGTATTTTGATGTACCAATGGATAAAATCGTGAGATAAAAGTGCGCCAGACAAAAATATCCATGGGCAACTTTATAAAGCTGTTTATCTGAGGTTTAAGGCATTGATGACATTTGTCACCCAGTGCAATAATCGGATATGTCTGTTATTAGTTGAGGTCCCCGATAAATAAATCCAGTATACAGTTGGATCAGGCTTGCACCTGCATCAAGTCTAGCTTTGGCGTCTTTGCCGCAACTGATGCCGCCCACACCAATAATGGCGACTTCCTTAGGTAACTTTGCGGAGAGGCGTTTAACAACAGCGGTTGATTGAGCAGTCAATGGTTTGCCGCTCAATCCACCTTCTTCGTCCGCGTGGCGAAATCCAGCGACAGCGGCTCTATCCAGTGTGGTGTTGGTGGCTATTACTGCATCGAATCCATTTTTTGTCACAGACGCCGCGATAGAATCAATCTCCACCTCAGTCAAGTCTGGTGCAATTTTTAGCGCCAAGGGTACGTTATGACCATACTCCTCACGCAAGCCGCGCCGCTTTTCAATCAGCACAGCCAAAAGCTCATCGAGCAATTCACCATATTGAAGCGAGCGTAACCCAGGAGTGTTTGGCGAGGAAATGTTTACCGTGATATAAGATGCGTGCGGATAAACTTTTTCCATACAATAAAGATAATCATCTTTTCCCTTGTCCACTGCAGTATCTTTGTTCTTACCAATATTCACGCCCAACACAATATCAGATTGGCGTGCTTGAAGGTTTCTCACCAGATTATCGACACCTTTATTGTTAAATCCCATTCTGTTAATAATTGCCTGCTGATCCTTTAAGCGAAACATCCGAGGTTGCGGATTACCCGGTTGAGGCCTGGGTGTAACAGTACCCACCTCAATATGACCAAATCCCATGCGCGCAAATGCATCGATGGCCTCACCATCTTTATCTAGGCCCGCTGCCAAGCCCACTCTGTTATTAAATCGCAGGCCCATGACATTGATTGGATCTTGTGGCACCTTTTGCGAATAGAGTCCGCTGAGAAAATTTCCCCCTGTTTTACCGAGAAAACCGAGGGTCCAATCATGGGCTCGTTCAGGATCCATCTGCATTAAAATTTTTTGCGCAACGGGATATAACATGAAAAACGACGTTCCTTAACGTGGGCTGTTAGAGGACAAAATTTGATAGGGGCAATCATACCATCTGCGAATGCTGGTGCAATGGATGCTGATTAACTTCATTGACTAGCAATCAAACAAGAACATCTTTAAACAAGCTCATTCGGATAAATTTGCCTTCCTTGGCATCAGGGCTTGGTTAAACTAGATTAAGGTATTACTGAGGTCCAATCTGTTCCAGAGGGTTTGTCCAAAGAGTCGACCATACTGACGTTCCGTTGATAAAATAAACGGCATCGTCGTGGATGATTGATCGATGAAGATCAACCTGCCACCAATCTTTTTCTGCTCTAATTTGACCAATTTCGCTAATAGACGCCAATGTACTGTCATCTTTGTCTTTTAGCTCAAATAAGTAGAGACGAGGGCTCTCGCTATACTCCCCAAGTTCTTCAGAGAATAACCCCATGGTAACCGGCACAAGGAATCGATCTGGATTCTGATCATTTGCCTGATAAGTAAAGGCATGGCGATTATACTGAGCCTCGGAGTAAGACCACTGCACCCACTCGAACTCGCCGAGAACTGAGGTTCCCAATGAATAAGGGCTACTCATATCAGCGACATTAAATAATTCAAGCTTGACTAATCCGTTGCCATTCTGCCCCAGTCCTAAGAGTAATTCCTCATTCACTGGATGTAAAAGATCCGAAAAACCAGGAATGGTGAGTTCTCCAGCAATCACGGGGTCCTCCGGAATGGATAGATCGATGACGTAAAGCGGATCAACTTGTTCAAAGGTGACCAAGAAGAGCTTATCCCCCATAAATCTGACACCAAAGAGATTTTCATTGGGCTTGCCAATTTCCTGGGTACGATTATCGTTAGGGAGAGTACTTACCAAATTCAATGTCTTGTTAGCGCTATCCAACTCGAATATCGATAATTTATGATCAAACCAATCATTACTGTCATCGGTAAAATCTGTGGTGACTAAACGCAGGTAGCCGTTATGCTCGTTGATCCTAAAGTCTGAATTACCGGATAAATAAAGAGCCCCGTTTGCCGTACCGGATCCCTCATAAATCAATTCAGAATCCAGTTTATAGCGATGAACCAGAGTGCGAGTAACATCTTCAGTTGAGTAATCAACATAACTGAGGTAAATCGCATTTTCACTAACATAAATGCCGTCTGTGGGTTCTAAAAAACAAGAACTTTTAGCAATGGAACGGCTATCTAAATCTATCGCAATCAATAGCGTCATCGTCGGATATCCAGTCTCGGACGAAGCAAGTTGATGTTCGGCATTTGCCACATAGCACTCTTGAGACTGAACTAACTGTGAGTCAATGCCGTCAATAGACACCCGAGGCAAGATATCATCTACAGTAAGCGCATCTAAAAGCACATCGTTCTGTGCCCTCTCTTCATCGTTGGTGGGATAATACGTAAAGCCTTCTATGTAAGGCGTGTGCCGAGTGACTAAATAAACGGTGTCGTCCTTTTTACGACTACTGACGAAACCGCCCTCTAATCCGATTCTCAGCACTGCGTCAGGCTCGCTAATCTGGGACACATCATAGATATTCAAAGCGGTATTTTGACCTTCCCATAAGGAGACGCCGGAAAATGAGTCGCCATAAGCTCCCCACCATCCTGAACTGCTAATAGTAACCAATTGATCCTCATCAATATAGAGACCCTCAACCGACAATTCATCCTCCAACTCTATTGTGCTCACCTCAGCAGCACTGCCCTCCTCGGGTGATGTTGCCAGAATACGAATTGTTCTCGTCTCCCCATCTGCGAGCGCAGCGTCCTCCGTTGACACAGCATTCTCTGCAACTGTCTGATCTTCGAGGATAAAACAACATCCCATGCTTCGACTCGGTGCAATAAAAATATGTTCACCATCATATTTGACATAATCATGCTCATCCACGCCTGCCTCGAGATTATAAGTCGCAGTAAAACCTGATGAATCCACAGTAACAGCCTCAGCTACTGCTTTTTGATCATCTTCATCCAACTGGCTAAATCCGAGACGCACTGCGTCAACCAATTGTTCGTCTGTCTCCACCGGCACCAACAGACCCTCAGCAGAAGGCGAATCGGGAACAGGTAAAGGAATTGCAACATCATCACTACCGCCACCACCGCAAGCTACCAGCAGTAGTAAAAGAGTCGAGGTTGATAAAATTTTTGATCGTTTATCCATGTCAGCGGGTCCTCTCACCAAAAGTAATTTGTCGTATCAGTTTAGAATAAGTCGCAGCTAATGACTGTGGCGTTTTTGCAACAAAATGTTGGTTTTTGTAATGCAATTACATTTACTTACATTTGCTATTGTTTGTTAATAGAAAGTTATCCTCGATTATGTAATTCTAAGAGGATGACTGATTATTTATCAAAACTGCTGATGCTTTTATGCCTATTTGCACTGTCCTTGACTGCCAAGGCGGAGAAAGTGAGTCAAAGCAACTGCCTTTTGCTATCAAATAAGGAAGAACTTAGCAGTAAAGCAACAATACCACTGTGTGAAGAATTGTATCCGGAATCACACTATTTTCAGAAGGACAGCCCTTGGCGCATTGGCCTGAGCGCAGGCATTGGTCAGCGCAGCAACCCACTATTAAACGCCAGAGATATACCAGTCTATGGTGTTTTACACATCTCCTATTTCGGCGACCGCTTTTTCTTTGATAACGGTGATATAGGCTGGCGACTATTTGAGTCAGAGAATAGCTCCATTAACGCGATAGCGGGAGTGGGCGGCGAAAGGTCTTTTTACTCGTTTTTGAACGATAGCCCAATTAGCTTTTTTGAAGCGGTGGATGTTGCAAATGGTGCAGTAGTAAAAGAGGAGGCTATAAAAGCTCCGCAGAGAGAAATGGTAGTCGATGGCGGCATAGAGTGGCTATGGACCTATGGCAATTCAGATCTGCAAGTTCAGCTTCTGACTGATATCAGTAACCAGCACAATGGACAGGAATTTTGGCTATCTGCAGGTCACACTCTTAATTATAAAAAATGGACAGTATCCCCGTCCCTTGGTTTTAACTGGAAAAGTGACCATGCCGCCAGTTACTACTATGGTGTTACCCACGACGAGTCCATGCCAGGCCTTCCCGTCTATAGTGTGGGTTCAGCTATCAACACTTTTTTTCGATTCAGCGCCAACTATGCACTGTCAGCTCATTGGTCTATCATCGCACTGTTTCAGTATGAGCACCTAGCCAGCAATATCATTGATAGCCCATCGGTGGAAGACGGTCAGGTTACGACCTCTTATCTGGGGTTGTATTATGAATTTTAGATGGCACAAATTTCTTTTTTTTATGATCTGTGGTCTCAATTTTAATTCTGGGTTTTCCGATGAAATCGAGGATAACAAAATACTGCTCTCGGCAAGGCCAGGGGTTTGTATCATGGCTAAGGTCACTGAAAAACCCTGCGAAATGGCGCTCAATCTTGTCTGGAAGAGTCGTCGATTGGCTGATCTCTGTCTGTATAGCTCAACACAAAAGCAGGCTCACCAATGTTGGTCGCGGGCGCAGCATGGCAGCCTCCACTTCCAGTTTGAATCCAAAGTCGACGTTCAATTTTGGTTACAAAAACCTGAGGTATCCCAACGTTTAGAACTGATAGAAGTGCGGGTTCTAAGCCTGACCAAGCGCAAGCCTGAGCGACGCCGCAGACGTCATGTGTGGTCAGTATGGTAAATAATTTAACATGTGATAAAAAATCTATTTTGCTAGTTGAGGATGATGACAGACTTGCTAGTCTCGTCAGTGAGTACCTGCAGGAGCACGAATTTATCGTGCATATTCAACGTCGAGGCGATGATGCAATCGACCAATTCAACCCCGATGCTATCGATCTCGTTATTCTGGATATCTCGCTGCCAGGTAAAAATGGATTTGACGTATGCCGAGCGCTGAGAAACCAGTTCAATGGGCCAATCATGATGCTGACCGCGAAAGGCAGCGATTTCGATCAGGTTGTCGGTCTTGAACTTGGCGCAGATGATTACGTTATAAAACCGGTAGAACCGAGAGTTTTACTTGCCCGCATCAGAGTGTTGCTACGCAGAGGCGACACAAATGATCAATTTGATGAATTGACCTTTGGTCAGTTAATCATCAGTCAGACATCACACCATGTCAGCTTAAATGGCAATCCTGTAATATTGACCACACAGGAATTTAATTGTCTGTGGATGCTGGCCTGCAGTGCTGGAAGAGTTGTGTCACGCGACACTATTTATCAACAACTTAGAGGTATTGAATACGATGGCATGGACCGCAGTATTGATGTCTGTGTCTCTCATCTTCGCAAAAAATTAGCTGACAATGTCGAAAACCCTATGCGAATAAAAACAATCTGGGGAAAAGGATACCTCTTCTCACCTGAGGCTTGGGACTAATGAAGCGGACATCATCGTGGCTATTCGTCCGAGTTTATGTATTTATCGCATTGCTTGTTTTCTTCTCGGGGCTCGCTCTGGAAAGATTGATTGATCAACGGGAGATTGAGCTGGAGGCACAATCACACAAAACCATGCTCAACGGCAGTTTTCACCTCGCCGAGAGGATTTTGTCGACCCAAAAAAAAGATGCCACACCGCCGCTATTTGAAATTCAACAAGCCGTTAAGCTACCAGTCACAATAATTTCTCATGACGATTTTCGTCTATTAAAAGATGCTCACGATGCATTGAAGAACGGCAATATAGTTACACTTTACAATGAAAATGATGAACCCAGTTACTACCGCAAACTAAGTCAAGGTGATTCAGTTATTGCCCTTGGCCCCATCATTAGTCAGAGTAACGACCGTGTAGCCTGGGTGGTCCCTATATTTTATAGTTTGGTAGCACTTGCCGTATTCATTTGGCTACAACCACTAAGGCGTGATTTGGCCAACCTACAGTCTTCGGCACTGGCCTTCGGTGCCCAAAATTTTTCGTCTAGAGTGGCGGTTCCAGAAAGATCTTGGCTGTCGCCAGTGGGGCAAGCTTTTAATTTGATGGCAGAGAAAATACAGTGGCTCGTACAATCCCACCGAGAGCTCACGCAAGCGGTATCTCACGAATTGCGCACACCCTTGGCACGCATGAGATTCAATTTAGAAATGCTTTCTTCCAGTAAAGATCAAACCAGACATTTTGATGCCTTACAAAACAATATCGAAGAACTCAATGTGCTGATCGACGAAATGTTGGGTTATGCTGAACTTAACGAAGCTAACCTGAAGACTCATTTGGAATGGATTCCCCTAGACAAATGGTTGGAATCTTATCTTAGTCAATATGAGCAAAATACTGATCAGCCCACCATTAAACTGATGACGACTAAACTGGAACAACAGCTAGCGGTGGACATTCGTCTCCTTGCCCGAGCTATGGACAATCTTATCGGCAACGCACTTCGTTACGCCTCTAGCGAAATTGTTGTTCAAGCTGAACTTGATGCTCAGATGGTCTGTATCAGGGTGAGCGATGACGGCCCCGGCATCGCTGAAGAAAATCGTGAAAAAGTGACTGCCCCATTCACTCAGTTAGAGTCGAATAGTAAAACCACTGAAAACGGATTTGGTCTCGGTCTTGCGATTATTCAACGGATCATGGAATTACATAGCGGCTCCATGTATATCAGCGAGAGTTTTCTTGGTGGCGCCGCAATTACAATTAAATTTCCTCTCCACAGTTAAAAATGTCTATTTAATGCGGCGCTCTATTTGTTTGAAAATTCATCAATGAGCGGTGATTCGTTAGTGCAAACTAGTTGACTATCTTCCTGTATTTTGCTAAATTTCACATATTACTGAAAATTCAGGAAATACAATGGACACAGCAAAAACAATTGACATATCTCCGCATTCAGAATCGTTTATTCAACATTTTGGTGAAATGGGGAGTCGCTGGGGTATCAACAGAACCGTGGGTCAAATCTGTGCTCTGCTGGTGGTATCTGAACAACCGCTGAATGCTGACCAGATCGGTGAAGCTCTGCACATATCAAGATCAAATGTAAGTATGGGTTTGAAGGAACTACAATCGTGGAATCTGCTGCGGGCAGTTACAGTAGCAGGTGACCGCAAAGATTACTTCACCACACCAGATGACGTCTGGGAGATGGCAAGAACCTTGATCGAGGAGCGGAGAAAAAGAGAAATAGACCCCACTCTGTCCATGCTCAGAAGCGTCTTATTGCAGGAACAACAATCGGGAGATGACAGCTACGCGCTGCAAAAAATGAGCGATATGCATGACCTCATCGAACTGTTGGTCAGCTGGCTAAACGAGATGCAAACATTGAAATCGCAACGCTTAGTAAAGCTGCTGAAACTGGGTTCGGGTGTGAACAAAATTCTCGATTTGACAGATCGCGTGTCCGGGAAATCATAATATTCAGAAGAATTCGGCAAATATCAAGAGGTGAGTCTACACTGAGGCTGATATTTGCACCGCAGCTTTCTTCGAATTAGGCGCTCTGCGCCAACACATAAAAATAAGCGGAAAACAGATTAACGAGAGCAAACAGTTGGCGGCTCTTACATTTTTGTGTGAATTTTTTGATGAGATCTACTATCGGTGCTTTCAAATAAAACGAGTAAAATTTTTTGGTTTCGACTACCATTGCTTCTAGCCTGTTTCTTCATTCTTGGTGGTTGCGACGAATTTAAACTTTTTGATCCCAAAGGTCCTGTGGCGCAAGAGCAACAGTGGCTGATTATTGTTTCCTTCGCAATTATGCTCATTGTGGTGATACCAGTGATCATAATGAGTGTTTGGTTTCCCTACAAATACCGAAGCAACAACACCGATGAAGAATATCTACCCAACTGGTCACACTCAAGTCGAATTGAGTTTGTTGTCTGGTCAGTACCCGTGCTGATCATTGCGGCATTGGGTTACCTCACTTATATCACTTCACACTCACTGGATCCCCGTAAGCCCATAGAGTCAGACCAGCCCACCATGGTTATCCAAGTGGTTGCAATGGATTGGAAATGGTTATTTATCTATCCGGAATACGGTATTGCTACTGTCAATGAAATGGCCATGGTGGTGGATCAACCAGTGGAATTTTTAATCACCTCTGACTCCACGATGAACTCCTTTTTCATACCAAACTTGGGGAGCATGATTTATGCCATGTCTGGTATGGAGAATCGTCTCCACTTGATGGCATCGGAGCCGGGAACTTATCCGGGAATGTCAACTAACTACAGTGGTTATGGTTTTTCTGGCATGAAATTTAACGCCATCGCCACAGATCCAGATACTTTCGAAAGCTGGGTTGAGCAGATTCAAAGTTCTTCCAAGGTATTGACCAGTGAGGCAGTTGAGCAACTGCGAATAAAAAGTAGAGATGTCAAACCGCTGTACTTTAACAACCCAAATCCCCTTCTCTTCAGCGATATTATCGAGCGATTTACCGGAGCATTAAATGTCGAGTAATCATACTATTGTAACTGAGCCAGATCCTATTTTTGGTCGCCTGACTCTGGATTCGATTCCCTTCGAAGATCCTATAATCATGACCACCTTCACCGTAGTGACCATTGGTGCACTAGGATTAGTGGGATCCATTCTCTACTTTGGAAAGCTGAAGTACCTTTGGGATGAATGGTTCACCTCGGTAGATCATAAGAAAATCGGCATTATGTATATCATTGTGGCACTTATTATGTTGTTTAGGGGCTTCAGTGATGCGTTGCTAATGCGCTCACAGCAGGCGGTAGCGGTGGCCAGTGAGTCCGGTGCTGGTTATCTGCCACCGGAACATTACGATCAAATATTCACCGCTCACGGTGTGATCATGATCTTTTTTGTTGCCATGCCGCTGATCGTAGGCCTGATGAATATCATTGTACCCTTGCAAATCGGTGCCAGAGATGTGGCCTTTCCTTTTCTCAATTCATTGAGCTTTTGGCTGTTTGTCTCTGGGGCTCTGCTAATGAATATATCACTGTTCGTTGGCGAGTTTGCAGCTACAGGCTGGCTGGCCTACCCCCCGCTTTCAGGTATTGAATACAGCCCCTGGGTGGGTGTTGATTACTGGCTCTGGGCTCTACAGATTTCCGGTATTGGAACACTTCTCACCGGCGTCAACTTTGTTGTGACTATCTTGCGCATGCGAGCGCCAGGTATGACACTGATGAAGATGCCCGTGTTCACCTGGACGTCTTTTTGCGCCAATGTTCTCATTGTGGTGGCCTTCCCGATTTTAACTGTCAGTATCACCCTGCTGACTTTGGACCGTTACCTAGGAACTCATTTTTTTACTGGTGACATGGGCGGAAATCAGATGATGTATGTCAATCTGATCTGGGCATGGGGACATCCTGAAGTCTACATTTTAATTTTGCCTGCTTTCGGTATCTTTTCTGAGGTCACCGCAACTTTTTCGCGCAAGCGTTTATTTGGATACGACTCATTGGTGTGGGCGACAGTCTGTATCATGTTAATGTCCTTTGTAGTCTGGCTCCACCACTTCTTCACCATGGGCGCTGGCGCCAATGTCAATGCCTTCTTTGGTATTGCCACGATGATTATCTCCATACCCACAGGCGTAAAAATCTTCAATTGGCTATTCACTATGTACAAGGGCCGGGTGGAATATAGTGCATCCATGTGGTGGACCGTCTCATTCTTTTTGACCTTCACCATCGGTGGTATGACTGGGGTAATGCTGGCTATCCCAGCGGCTGATTTTGTCTTACACAACAGTTTATTTTTGGTCGCTCATTTTCATAATGTCATCATCGGTGGGTCACTTTTCGGTTACTTCGCGGGACTCACCTACTGGTGGCCCAAGGCAACAGGATTTACCTTGGATGAAAGATTGGGTAAGTGGGCTTGTGGTCTTTGGACGGTGGGCTTCTTCATGGCATTTATGCCACTCTATGTGTTGGGTTTCATGGGGATGACACGTCGACTAAACTATTATGATAATCCAGTTTGGAACAATTGGCTGCTAGTGGCCGGAGCAGGAGCGATCATTGTTTTATGTGCTATCGGTGTCCAATTTTATCAAATGTTTGCCAGTATCCGCGATCAAAAAAACAATCGTGACTGGTCAGGAGATCCATGGGATGGTCGGACACTAGAATGGGCTACCTCATCGCCTCCACCGTTTTATAATTTTGCTCTTCTCCCCAATGTACGAGATCGGGATCACTGGGCCGATATGAAGGAACAAAGTTTGGCTTACAAAATCCCTGAGCAATATCAACGTATCCACATGCCTAAAAATACCTGGGCGGGGGTCGTCATAGGTGGTGCGTCTCTAGCCTTTGGTTTCGCCATGGTCTGGTGGATCTGGTGGATGGCAATACTCAGTAGCGGAGCAATGCTGGCAGCCTGGATCGCCTATGCCTTTAGTGATGACAAAGACTACTATGTGGAAGTCGACGAAATCTTGGCTATTGAGCAGAAACGTTACGCTAATTTACGTCGGACCAATGAAAAACCATTGAAAGACGGCGAAGTGGACGCGGTTACCATCAGTGTTTGATAAACCCTCATCAACAAGGAGAAAATAAACGTGCCTTCGGCCTCAGTAGCAAATTCAAAATTGGTCCCTGGACCATTGCCGCCCGGTTACACTGGCTATGTATCAGAGGAGCAACACCATGACTATGGCGGTGATACGGTATTTGGCTTTTGGATATACATTCTCAGTGATTGCGTCCTATTTGCCACACTGTTTGCAGTTTATGCAGTACTTCAGTCAAACTATGCTGGGACCATTAACGCATCAGAACTGTTCGAGCTGGATTATGTTCTCGGTGAAACCGCCCTTTTACTCGCCAGTAGCTTTACCTTTGGCCTCGCAGTTTTAGCCGCAAATCGTGATCACATGGCAGGATTATTAACCTGGCTTCTGACCACTTTTGCACTGGGTGCTGGTTTCCTATACATGGAAATAATGGAATTTATCCACTTCACCCACGCCGGTGCCGCCGCTTGGAGTAGTGGTGCCTGGTCAGCTTTCTATGCACTCATTGGTACCCATGGTTTACATGTTTTTGCCGGTATGTTTTGGATGATGGTGCTGTTTGGACTCCTTTACAAAGAGGGCATCAGTGAGGCTAATCGCGTTCGGTTGATGTGTCTCAGCTTGTTTTGGCACTTTCTCGATATCATTTGGATCTGTGTATTCAGTTTTGTTTATCTCATGGGAGTCATCTAGTGTCACAATCTCATAGTAGCAACCAAATCAGTCCTGGTGGCGCCTCCCATGGCAGCCTTTATGAATATTCAGTTGGCCTGTGTCTGTCTATTTTACTGACGGTCATTCCCTTTGCAGTTGTGATGAGCGGCTCCATAGGGGAGACGCTGAGCATCACTCTAATATTGCTCTGCGCTGTGGCTCAAATAATGGTACAGCTAATATTTTTCTTACACATGAATACCTCCTCTGAGCAAATGTGGAACTCCGTTTCAGCGGTATTTGTGGTATTGCTAGTGTTAATTCTAATTATTGGCTCTGTGTGGATTATGCAGCATCTCAATCATAATATGTTGATGGGACACTAAAGGAGTATCCGCACACTATGACTTCACGAGCAAACTGGTTGCTACCTAGCCTGATAATAATGGTTATTGTGTCTACAGGTGTTTTGTTTAGCATCATGTTAGACAAACCCCAAGAGCAACCGAATCTTATCAAAAGTCCGACTATTGGCGGTGATTTTGTGCTGAGGAACATTGATGGCCGTGTTTCCCTCGAGGATTTTCGTGGCAGCGTTGTGATTCTCTATTTCGGATTTCTCAGTTGCCCTGAAGTGTGTCCCACATCAATGTCCATACTGACTCGGAGCCTCGAGAAGCTCTCTCCGGCGGAAAAAAACAAAACCAAGGCTATTCTAATCAGTATTGATCCTCAGAGGGACAACTTTCAAGAGCTTCTAGAATTTACCAATTATTACCATCCAAATATTTTAGGAGTGACCGGTACAGAGCAGGAAGTAGAGAAAGTCGCGCAACAATACGGTGCCTTTTTTGAGATCACAGCGTCAGAAACAGTTGATTCCGCCTATGCTTATCGCCATAGTTCGAGATACTACATAATCGATCAACAGGGCAATTTAATTCAGGCAATGCGGCACAGCACTACACCGAATGAACTCGCGGCGCGCATAAAGAAACTCTTTCAACAATCCGCTTTTACCGAGCCGAGTTAAATGGGTTTAGTCCTGACAAGAAACTGAGGCATTAGAATTGTTTAAAACAAATCGTTTTTTGGTACTGATATCAGGTATTTTTGCTTTGATTCTCAGCATGGGTATTGCTCGATACTCATTTACCCCTATGCTGCCAGCAATGCAGTCTCAGCTGGGTATTACCGAAAGCTTGGCTGGCTGGCTAGCTGGCTGGCACTATATTGGTTACATCGTCGGCTTGTTTATCGTCTGGTTAATCACTGACCTGCGAGCCAAAGACTTCTTTTATCGGTATGGTTTGGTGGTATCAGTCATCGCAACCACCTTCATGGCGGCCTCAGATCATAGCTTAATTTGGTATGTCAGTCGTTTTTTCGCAGGCGTCAGTTCTGCTACCAGTTTTATGTTAGGCACTGGATTGATTCTTAACTGGCTAAACCAAAACGGCTACAAAAGCGAGCTTGGGCTGCATTTCTCTGGCATTGGCATCGGTATTATGGTCAGTGCACTTATCGTTGACAATTCTGGGCTCGGTACCTGGCTCGACTTAAACTGGCGTTCGCAGTGGCTTACACTCGCTGCAGTTGGCAGTATGCTGTTGATCCCAGCAATGATCCTGTTGCCTCGACCTCGAGAACTCGAGATTCAGTCACTCAAAGATGACAACATCGGTGTTGGCGATCTCAAACAACTACCACCGGTTAGATGGCTTGTATTAATGCAGTTTGCATATTTTTGCGCCGGCTTCAGCAACACTATTAATGTCACTTTCACCTCTCTGATTACAGAACTACAACCTCTGGAGGGACTGGGTGCGAGAATGTGGCTATTGGTGGGAATAGCAGCTACCCCAGCACCCTTCATATGGGATCGAGTAGCGCGGCAGATTGGGCGCTTGAATGCTTTAAGCTGGGCCTTTGTCATCAATATCGTGGGTAATCTGTCTCTAGCAATGACTAATTCTATTGAAACTACTGCCATTGCGGCTACTTTATTCGGTTTTACCTTCATGGGTATTGTCTCTCTAACGCTAAGTACTGTGGGTCACCTCTACGGTAATAAAGCGACTCAAGTAATGGCGCGGCTGACTTTTTTTTATTGCATTGCGCAAATTTTATCTCCAATTATTGCCGGAACTGTAGCGGAAATAACCGGTAACTTTCAAACTCCATTGTTCGTTGTTTGCGTCATCATGTTGTTCGGCCTACTGCTATTGCTAATAGCAAGACGCTACTCCCCTGAGCAAATTAATCAGCAATCACTCAAAATCTAGTGTTCATGAACGTCGTTAAGCAGTTACTGTTTGTTTCGTTATTGTGTGTCTTTCCACCCTGCAGCACTGCTAAAGAGCCCTACCAAATCACTGATTCCTTCGGAAAACATTGGTTTGACAGACCTCCGGAAAGAGTCGTGGTTACCGACTGGACCCTGTTGGAAAATCTTTTGGAACTCGGAGTTGTACCCGTTGGAGCACCGGAGATTGATCATTACCGTCGTTTTGCGACTCAACCAGCCATACCCGAGTCTGTCATGGATGTTGGAAAACGAATATCACCCGCTCTGGCAACTATTCGTCGGCTTCAGCCAGATGTGGTCATTCTGGGCACTAAGCAAAAGGACCTAGCGCGCGCATTTTCCTCTTTTACCAATGTCAATTATTACAATAGCTTCAGCGAACGCTATCGTACGAATGGGAAAAAATCACGGCAGCGATTTCTACAGATTGCGCAAATGTTTCAAAAGACGTCCTTGGCCAATCAAAAGCTAGCTTATTTAGATCAGCGAATATTAGAGCTGAGAAACGACTTACAACTTTATTTTGTCAACGACTTGCCTAAGGTGACAACCTGTCGATTCGGGGCCAATGAATCCATCCTAATCTATGGGTACAACAGCATGCCCCATTACGCTCTGCAATTGCTTGGCATCGATGGCGAATATGAGGTCGAAGCCTCCACCTGGGGAGAAGAGAGCATCAGACTCAATGAATTAGCATCAATCTCTGAGGGCTACTTAGTTTGCTTCAAACCTAACGACAACCAAGATATATTTCAACATCCTGATTGGCAGGCCCTACCTGCTGTCATCAATAATCAATTTTATTTGACCGATCCAGTATGGTCTTATGGGGGTGCAATGTCTGTACTCTATATCGCTGAGGCAATCGCCAAAACCCTAATGGCGCAATAATTTCCACTGAAACCAAAACAATTTGACGATGAGCACTCGAAAACCAAACTAAATGATTTACACTGTGTAAGAAGATTTTCTAAATAGCGGTGTAATCGAGAACAAATCATTTCACACATATAACTTTTGAGGGTAGTTTCATGTCAAATATTTCGTCTAAGTTAGATTCATTAGCTAAGCCTTTCGAAGGTATCACTCCCTGGCTGTTAAGGCTATCTTTAGGGTTATCATTTTTCCTTCATGGCTATGGAAAATTTCCGCTGCCACCAGAGAAAATGGTGGGATGGTTCAGTAGCATGGGCATACCTGCACCCGATGTCGTTAGCAGCTTGGTAGCATTGGGTGAAGCCGGTGCTGGCATCGGTATCATTGTTGGTGGCTTGTTGGGTACAACACTTGGGCACCTCATCACACGCCTCTCCGGCGGAGCCGTGGTGGTTATAATGATCGGCGCTTTTTATCTTGCCCACTCAGACTGGTTCATCACACCTAAATTATTTATGAGTGAACAGATATTTTTATTCGCCCTGGGTCTCTACTTTGCCATCAAAGGTAATCAATAACTCAGAAATTATCTCAATCTGACGCCATACCTAAGACTCAACAGAGCTTCCACTTGCTTTGCTTTGGTGTGGCGTTTATTCTTTCATGCCAAAGGTTATCGCACCTAAAAAGAAAGCGTTTGTACTGGTGTGATAGTACTTACATTAAGCGTTAACGGAATTATCAATGCCTTTCTCATCATTTATATACCGCCTTTACGAAAAATTTCTGCATCGACAGTTGCAATCCAATAACAGACCTCTCCACGTGGGACTCATTGTTGACGGCAATCGACGCTTTGCAATGGCAAATGGATTAGCAACTCGTAAAGCCGGGCACATGGCAGGTTCAGATAGGCTGGAGGACTTTCTTCGCTGGTGCTTAGAGCTGAATATTCAGATTGTTACGCTGTACGGATTTTCCACCGAAAATTTCAGCCGAAGTAGCGAAGAAGTCGAAGAGTTAATGAGCATTATTTTGAATAAGTTCCGCACACTTCAAACCGATCCACTGATCGAGTCTGAAAATGTAAAAATAAAAGTTATCGGTAGGCGCGACGGATTTTCGAAGGAAATGCAGGACGAAATTATCAAAGTTGAAGCAATGACCGAGCAACATAGTAATTTCCAACTCAATGTTGCCATTGGATATGGCGGACGCGCAGAAATAGTTGATGCTGTAAAAAAAATTGGAGAAAGAATCCTAGCGGGCGAAGTGCTCGTCGATGATGTTGACGAAGAAATGCTATCTAATCATCTTTACACCGAGGGGTTGCCTGATCCTGAATTGATTATTAGAACCTCTGGAGAGGAACGCCTGTCAGGCTTCCTACTCTGGCAGAGTGCATACTCAGAGCTATATTTTACTGAAGTTTTCTGGCCCGCCTTCAGAAAAATCGACTTTTGGCGCGCCATCCGTGTTTGGCAGCAACGACATAGGCGTTTTGGCAAATAGATTCGCTCTAGCTAAGCGTTGCTCCCGTAGCCAAAAAAATCTGCGATCGCAAGGCCACTGGCAACACTCGTGAAGGGATCGTGCTCGACAACTTTTTCTCCAAACTGATTTTCCAGTATATCTCTCACCGCAGGAATCAAAGACGAGCCTCCGGTACGCAATACAATATCGATATCCTTATTCGACAGATTCGCCTTGTTTAATGTCATGGCAATCGCTTGTTCCAATTCAAACAAAAGATCAGAGATCATCAACTCGAATTCCCAACGCTCAAGCTCTACTTCAATGTCTAGTTCCGGTATATCAAGTATCGCTGAGGTATGAACCGATAATTCTGCCTTGAATAATTTGATTGCTTCAAAAACTTGGTAACCGTAGTTTTGCTTTATGAGGTCATAGAGACGTCGAAATTTAACTGCCGCTTCATCATTATCAGCCATTCTCTGCATGACTGGCGCAGTATATTTATTTTGATTAAGCATGTAACTCACGGGCCAGTTTACAAGTAATTCTTCAAAATCTCCGAAAGGAAACAAGGTATCCACCATGAGACCATCCACGACTCTCGACCAACGTTCACCCTTCCCCAGCAGAGGGAAAATTAATTCTGCGAATATCAATTGGTCAATACGATCTCCCCCCAGACCAATACCATAAGTCGCTTCAACTTCAAATGTTCTTCCTAAACATTTCAGAATACAAAAATCTAAAGTGCCACCACCAAAATCCACGGTAAGCAATCTTTTTTCATCATTAACGGCTGTGCTATGCAAATAACTAATCGCTGCGGCTGTGGGTTCGGGACAAAAAGTTTGAATGGCAACTCCAGCATAACCATAAGCCTCCTGCAACCGTTGCATCGCAGTGGAGTTCTTGGCATCTTCAACACCTTCAAAATTGACCGGATGGCCAAGACACGCATGGTCAGTAGAATCCGAAGAAGGCATCTTTAACTGCGATCGAATTGCTTTTTGAATTCCCAATAATATGGGTGTTATGAGAGCGACCAAACGAAAAGGGCGATTAAAGATCAATAATTTTTCGCTATTTCCGCCGAGTAACCGCTTGGTTCCACGAAATAATCGACCCGGCAATCCCGCATCATTTATTGCGTGGCCAAATACCTTGCTTGTATCACTTTCACCAGCCGGTCCGTCGCTGCCTCCAGTGCTCGTGCGCTCTTCACCCAACAGCTCTGCACTTAACTCAACCCGGCGACCACGGTTATCGCTAATATACTGATCAATCGCCACCTGGCCTACACGGGCAACAAAGTCTTTATCGAGATAATTAGCCGAAGGCATAACCCCATTGTCTTTATCAAGATTTATCATCGTCACAGTTTCACCATCGAAAATGGCAGCAGCGCTGTTACTGGTACCAAAATCGATACCTATGCCGAAAGAATGTCGTTGCGTAAAAGAGTCGTGTGTCATTAGTTGATTGGTGAACAAGTTAATAAAGCACTATTTTAACGTAAATATATAATAAATGGACTATTGGTTAGACACATCAAAGAAAAATCATATTAAACTTAAATCTAGGTTGCATGGGTTGCCCCATGCTCATTGTCGCCGAACCTTAGATTATTCGGATGCCAATTAGCATCGTGATATTGATCAATAATTGTGAAATCTGCGGCTATTGGAAAGTTTGCAGTTAACCACTGAGCCTTTCGGCGGTGGTAATGCCAATGGCGGTGCGCAACACAGCTGCACGGGGACTTGTTACCGAATTAAACCTGTTTTAGATATCAGTTTTTCAGTGGATCATTCTTCGTCGACAATCAGAATGACTTGCGAACGGTACAATATACGACTGATAAGTTTGTGAAATACTGCCATACTGATGCACTATAAAATGCTCTCAAAACGGTTTTGTGCTCGATTTTTTATAACATTGTCGGCAGCAAAAATTTGTCCATTCATGGCGATGTAAACACCGTCTTCAATTAACTGTATTGCCGCCACCGCACAGCCGATATTAAAAATAGCATCATTTTCAGCGAAAGCGGCCGGTTGCAGTGCCCCTGTCAAAACAATTTTCTTACCTTTTATTCGAACTAACGCATTTGCCGTTTCCACCATTCCGTCAGTACCGTGGGTAATTAATATATTCGCGCACTTATCGTCTCTCACCTCAGATTGAATGAGTCGACGATGTTCGTCTGTCATATCCAGACTGTCAATGCGCATAATCTGTTTTACTTTTACATCAAAACTAACGTTCATTCTTGACAGTAATCCTTCAATAACGGGATGACCAACTTGGAATTCACTCGCTGCATCGAAATAAACTTTATCGATAGTACCGCCGGTGGTTAACACAGTTAACTGTTGCATAAGCTTTTTCTTTTTGTAGGATTAATGCTGGTTGAAAAATATTTTTGCCACATGGAGACGAGGTATCTTTTCAAATTTTTTCATCCGCGTATACTTGGATCTAAAGTGTAACGCATCCATCTTCACAGATCACTGATCCAGTCATCAGTATTGGCCGTAAATCAGTTCTAAGTGAGGAGGATGCTGGAATGTTGGACATCAAAATTACTGTTGTAGACGATCCTAAAACTGCGCCTCGTGCAGCTGTAGTAAGCACTGAGAAGCGCTCAGACCAATGGTCACTGTTACTTGTTCAAGTAGGTGAGGAACGAGATCGCCAAGCGTTTGCCCAACTCTTCAGCCACTTCGCTCCATTGCTCAAAAGTTTTGCCCAGGCGAGCCGGCATGAAGGCTGGTTCCCAGGCTTGAGCGAGGAGCTGGTGCAGGAAGTGATGATAAAAGTGTGGCAAAAAGCCGGAGGTTATAAACCTGAAAAGGCATCGGCGACAACGTGGATTTATACAGTGGCTAGAAACTGCAGGATTGACATGTTGCGTCGGAAGAGCAACACACAGCATCTTCCGCTGGAAAATGAAGATTTTTGGCACGAGCCAGATGAAGAGACACCGGTTTCTTTACTGAGGCAAAAACGGAGCGAAGATAGAGTCCAAGCGTCGTTGCAACAACTCCCCAAAGAGCAGGATGAAATTCTAAGGAAAGTTTACCTAGAAGGTAAGTCACATGCGGAGGCGTCTGAAGAACTCGGCCTACCTCTGGGAACAGTCAAATCTAGAGTGCGTCTCGCGCTCCAAAAAATGCAGATTCTGGTAGCGCCAGAGTTTAGAGATGAATTGATATGAGTACACTTAAGCACCACCCAGACACAGCTACTTTAGTCGAGTTTTCAGCGGGGACGTTGGAGCCCGCATTGGCCATGTGTGTGTCCGCACACCTGCATTTTTGCGATCGTTGCAAAAATGAATTAATGCGCCTAGACCAAGTGGGTTCTCAGATCATGGGCGAAGCCGATCCTGCAGAGGTAGACGGGCAACTTTTCGACAAAGTAATGGCGAAAATCGATGATTTACCGGAACAAGAAAAAGTTTCTCTCCCCGCTAGTGAAAATAACTATCCGCCGTTGGTTGAAAAACTGGTCGAAAACACTGGAGAAGATCTGACTTGGCGAAAGATGTCCGCATCTGTTGACATCGCCAGACTTAAAACGGGTCAAAATGATTATGAAGTGGCATTACACAAGATCTGTGCTGGAGGAAAAACACCTAAACACGGGCATAGCGGAAGAGAATTTACTGTTGTGCTCAAAGGAAGTTTTTCTGATGAAAGCTCAGTCTACACTGAGGGAGATTTTATCATGAAGGCAGCGGGTGACGAACATCAGCCCATGGGAGCCCAGAATGGCGAATGTATTTGTCTCTCAGCGCTTGAGGCGCCAATAAAGCTGTCGAGTAAATTTGGTTTTTTGATGAAGCCTTGGCTGCGGATCAACCCTATGTGACGAGAATCTCTTTTTGGTGGCAAAAAAAGCACATTAGGGAGTTAAAAAAAAGGGCCTTGCAACAAGGCCCTTTTTTTGTGGTTTATAACTTAGAAGTCGTACTGTGCTCTCAAGTACCAAGAGCCGCCCTCATAATTTGCTGCGGTTCTTCGTGGGTACTGCAGACCAACACTCATACGATTGGCGTTTGGATCCCCTATCTCATCAACGTATGTATCCAGAATGTTAGATCCACCAGCAGTAACACGTAAATTTTCAGTCACATCATAACCTAACTCAACATCGAGATAGATGAGACTATCAATCTGTGCCGATGGGCTCGTCTCTGCCCCTATGGTTCCGCGCTCGTCGTAGTGCTCACCGTAGAAGTTGACTCGTGCCATCAAGCTCCACTGATCATTAAGATTAGTAAAGGTGTTGAGCACCCAACGGTTTTCAGGATAGTTATTCTCAATATCTTCTACTAGTGAATCAGATACTGGCTGAATTCCATTGATCAAAGTCTGGTCAGTAACATCCGTGGTGTTGTGGTTAAATGCAAGGCTCGCAGTAGTTTCAACACCAGCAACAAGTTCGAAGTTAGAAGATAGAACCAGATCAAAACCTTGATGCTCCAACTGCAAAGCATTGGTATAGAACGAAATAGAACCACCGCTGCCGTTGGCGATATCTCCCGTGCGATAGATGCGGTCGTCAACCTCGACGTTATAAAAGTCGACTGTCAGGGTGGTGTCATCACCAATATCTTTGGTGAATCCCAAGCTCATATTGAAAGACTCTTCCTCTTTCAACGGCGCTCCACCTACTGCGAGTGCAGCATCACTGGTTGGTCGAACCAATCCTTCTTCAACCTGCAATCCTGTGGTCCCATCAAAGGTTGTAATCACTGTACTTACATTGGCTTGGCCTGGCGTAGGTGCGTGGAATCCAGTAGACACAGAGCCACGAAGCGTCAAGCTATCACTGACGGTATAGCGGCCGGCAACCTTACCATTGACAGTGCTACCAAAGTCAGAAAAATCCTCGAAACGCACTGCATACTGCATCATAAATTGATCACTAACATCATGCTCTAGGTCAGCGTAAAACGCTAAGTTATCGCGAGAAAACTCTCCCGCATCGGCTGGTTTCACACTACTCATGCCACTGGTGTTACCATCGATAGCTGCCTGCTCACCGGGTACGGTGGTGAAAGTCTCTTCGCGCCACTCAGCACCATAGGCGAGGAACATATCAGATCCTATCGATGTACCGAAATCAGCATTCAAGTTAAACTCGTCTTGGTCATAGCCACCCAGATCAAAGTCTCGTTGGAAGAAACCGTCTGCGGAAATCCCCAAACTCGGCGCTGTAGTGTTGTTAAGGAAATAACGCAATTCATTTGAGCCAGTGCCAATACTAAAATCATAGCTGGTGCCATTACTCAACTCGCCCTTTAACCCAGCCACCAGAGTTTTGTCAGTCTGAGCACCGTCCAAAAATGGCGTATAACCCTGCCTCAACGCCCCCTCAGTCCAGTTTTCTTGCTGGCATAGAGCTGCAATTGTGCTATGGCCTGCGGAGCAATCAGTGTCGTAACCAGCGCGATAAAAGAACCTATAGCGACCATCTGTCTTCGCGTATCCACCATGTGCGTATAGGCTGGTGCCATTGGTATCAGAGCTACCCATATTGAAGAACAAGCGATCACCACTGGTTTCCGGCCGACCCCAAGTTTGAACAAAAGGTGCATCACCAAAAGGAGAATCGGCGCCCACATTGGGTACACCGGCATCAATTAACCCCTGAGCCACTGGTCGCTGTATACCTCTTGATAGGGCATCGTTATCAGTCGTTTCAAAACTGATATTCAAGAATCCGTCAGCACCCAACTCAAAACCGCCATTAGCTGACAGTTTCATCGACGTTTCACCCTCAAAAAACTCGCCATACTGAAGTTGAACTCGCCTCCCTTCAGAGGCATCTTTCAACTGAAAATCCATCACACCAGCGATGGCATCAGAACCATACTGTGCCGCGGCACCATCACGCAGAACCTGAATATTCTTCAACGCAATACTCGGCACCATTCCTACATCTACACCGTGAGCACCGTTACCCGCGGCAGGAGCGAAAAACTGCACCAGTGCTGAACGATGACGGCGTTTGCCGTTAACTAAAATCAATGTTTGGTCAGGAGCCATACCACGCAATGATGTTGGGCGAATAAATGCACTGCCATCGCCGGTCGCCGGTGTCGCAGTGTAAGATGGCACTAAAGCCTTCAGTGTATCGGTGATATCAGCCTGATTGCCGAATGCAGCCAACTCCTGTTCAGAAAATACATCAACCGGGACCGGAGAATCCACCACTGATCGCGGTTCATTGTTTCTACTGCCTACTGTTACAACTTCTTCTATGTTTAGTGCCGTCGCTTCTTGTGCGCTTGCCAGTTGCCCTGTCATTGCCACTCCAGATGCAACCGCTATCGCCAGAAGACGAGCTCCCTTTCGCTTGTCCATATATAATCCCCTGTGATTAAAGTTATTAAAGCTCCATGCATTCGTTTAACAAGCACACGCAGCCACAACTAGAAATGTCTTTTAAACATTCTAGAGAATTTTATTGTAGCATATTCAGCAGATTACGCGCTTGAATCGACGTGGCTATTCTGTGACCACCGACATCAAGAGACTCCCTAACTTGTCTTACCAGCTGCCCGTTAGCGAGTGACCTCTCGCCGCTAGCTAACAGAAGGTTGTTTTCAAAGCCAACCCGAACATGGCCACCTAAGTTTGCCGCACGTAATACGCACTCAAGCTCTCGCCCTCCAAATGCACAAGCTGACCAGATCGTTTGTTTAGTCAATCTATTTTTCATCGGTAACACATCATTGGGGTCAGCATGAATACTTTGATGGTAAGCTCCCAACACTAACAACACTGCCACCTCATCACCAGGGATAACACCAATCTGACGCAAATAATTAAACCGCTTAACGTCGTCAGGGCTATACAATATATACTGAGGTGAGATAGATTCCCTCATCATCCAGCGAAAAAAATCACCTGCTGGTGACTCCTCATGTTGACTCGGGCAAAGTTCTCTAAGGGCGATAGATACCGCTTCAGGCTTAACTTGTCGAACAACCTCCATCTGCTGGTCACTGGTATATTTATCAACCGACTCGGTGGTAATCTGAATGATCATGTCAGGCCCCACCGCTCTCCTAACGTTTTTGAGTGCGCTTTTATAGAGATCTGTATCGAGGGTGTGCAAACCCTGATTATCTCTGATATGCATATGCAGCATAGAGGCCCCGTGTTCAAAACACTCAGCAGCAGTGTAGGCTAACTCTGTCGCTGTCATGGGCAAGTTTGGATGATCAAGCTTGGTTTTACGGCCTCCGTTGGGCGCCACACAAATCATCACCGGACAAGTCATTATTCGCACCTCAATGGCTGGTTTATCAGAGCCCGATCCACAGCATCTCCAAGCTTCGAAACTATTTCCTCAACCTGTTTTTCATTAACCAAATAGGGTGGCGCTAATAAGACATGATCACCTCTAAGGCCATCAATCGTGCCGCCACTAGGATAACATGCAAGTCCCAACTCCATTGCGTTCTGTTTCACCAGAGCATGTATTTTTGCGGCGGGGTCAAACGGCGCCTTAGTTGAACGATTAGCAACCAATTCTATTGCCCTGAACAAACCCCGGCCCCGAATATCGCCAACATGTGGATGATCAAAAAAACGCTCAATGAGACCAACATGTAGTTTTTCCCCCATAATGTTGACATTTTCTAGCAGTCCCTCTTCCTCTATCGCTTGCTGGACTGCCAGGCCCGCCGCGCATGCTGTGGCATGCCCTACATAAGTATGTCCATGCTGAAATAGACCTGAACCATCAGCAAAAGCAGCATAGATATCCGAGGAACACAACATTGCTCCAAGCGGCTGATACCCGCCCGCTAGACCTTTAGCAATAACCAATATGTCTGGGCAAATATCCTCTTGTTCAGAAGCAAACAGGCTGCCTGTGCGCCCCATACCACACATTACTTCATCAAGAATTAACAAGATGTCATAATCATCACAGATCTCTCGAATACGCTTAAAATAACCGGGCGCAGGAACCAATGCGCCTGCCGTTGCGCCCACCACCGGTTCTGCTATAAAACCAATAATATTCTCAGCACCAACATCCTGTAACCGTTGTTCAAGCTGACTGGCCACCCGCAAGCCATAATCTTCCAAAGATTCATTTTTGTGCTGGTCTCTATAGGCATAGCAGGTATCGATATGATCCACATCAATCAGCAAGTCTTCAAATGGTTGACGTCGCCACTTGTTCGCCCCGATGGCCAACGCTCCCAGTGTATTGCCATGGTAACTCTGCTTGCGAGAAATAAATTTCTTACGTTCAGGTTGACCTTTCTCAACAAAGTACTGGCGAGCCAGCTTTAATGCTGACTCCATAGCTTCAGAACCACCTGAAACAAAATACACGTGGTCAATACCCTCCGGCGCCCTTTCGGTTAAAAATTTTGCCAACAACTCACTGGGCTGGTTGGTAAAAAATGCCGTGTGGGCGTAGGGCATCTGCCTTACCTGCTGCATGATCGCATCGATGACTTTTGGGTGTGAATGGCCAAGACAGGAGACTGCAGCGCCTCCGCAAGCATCTAAATATGACTTACCACTACTATCGTAGATGTAAGCGCCGTCACCGCGCTGGGCAGTGGGTAGGTGGGTATGAATTTGACGATGAAAAATATGACTTTGATGCATACTGGCGAACTTCCGAATACGGTTAAAATGAGCATCCAGAATAATTTTAAATACAACCAAGTATCAAACCATATATTCTAGCTTTTTCGGTTAGAAAAACTAACAAGTGATAGTCGTCGTTAAGTGTTGGGAATTAGAAAATTACGGTAGTTGATATTCTCTTGTTGATAGACAGCAGCTTGGCGAAATATCCACTCACGAAAAACCTTGACCTTATGCAAATCCCGAGATGATTCTGCATAGTATAGGTTGTAAGAATTTCTACGCCGAATAATATCATCAAAAGGTAAAACCAGCCGCCCCAAAGCCAAATTTTGAGCGGCAAGTATACTTCCAGCTACAATGACCCCTCTACCCTCCACAGCGACCTGTAAAGCGAGACCGGCATCGGCATAGTACAACCCTTTTTTCTGATCTAGTGGATCTTGCCCGAGATGTCCGAGCATGGTGTTCCAAGCTTCACCCTGATCGTCATGAATTAATGTGAAATCAGCAAGATCCTCGGGAACAGTCAATCCTTTGGGCCCCTCCATTAAACTAGGAGCACAGGCACAAAACGTATCTACATAAAAAAGACGCTCCATCTGCAGCGACGGATATCGAGCACCGCCCCAGCGAATCGCAATATCGGCCTGATCATCGAATTCTCCAGAAAAATAAATTGACGGTGATAAACGTAAAATTATGTCAGGGTGCTCATGCTCAAAGCCTGCTAACCTTGGAATCAACCACTGTGACGCAAATGTTGCGGTCAGATTGATCGTTAACGTGTGAAGATCTTTATTATTAACTAGCCTCGCGCTTCCTTTCTCAATTCTGTCCAGTGCATTACTAACTATCGGAAGCAGGTCGGCACCGGCTTCAGTAACGCGAACTTTTCTATGTGATCGAATAAACAAAGGTTGCTGAAAATAATCTTCTAACAACTTAATCTGTTGGCTAATGGCACCGTGGGTAACGAACAGCTCTTTTGCTGCACCGGAAAAACTCGATAGCCTAGCAGCGGCCTCAAAACTCTTTAACGCATTTAGTGGTGGAAGTTTACGCCCCATAAAAAACGACACTCTGGACAGTAATCAATTTAATACGCAACTAAAACCGCACAGTAATACCCTGCTGTTGCATGAATTTTTTCGCCTGAGAAATGGTGTAATCACCAAAATGAAAAATACTCGCCGCCAACACCGCATCGGCCTTGCCTTTAATGACGCCGTCAGCAAGGTGCGAGAGGTCACCAACACCACCTGAGGCGATCACTGGAACACTCACTGATCCACTAACCGCAGCGGTCAACCCAAGATCAAAACCATTTTTAGTCCCGTCACGATCCATACTAGTCAGTAAAATCTCACCAGCACCATAGGCTGTCATCTTTTCTGCCCAACATAGAGCATCAATACCAGTGGGCTTTCGGCCTCCATGGGTAAATATCTCCCACCTTGGATTTTCGCCCCAAGAAACCTGTTTAGCGTCAATTGCCACAACAATACATTGGTTGCCAAATCTTTGGGCAGCTTCTGCAACAAACTCTGGATGCGCTATCGCAGCGGAATTAATCGCTACCTTGTCCGCTCCAGCATTAAGTAAATTTCTAATATCCGTCTGCCCACGCACGCCTCCACCAACGGTAAGAGGAATAAATACCTCAGAGGCCATCCTCTCTACGGTGGAGAGTATCGTATCTCTGCCCTCATGACTGGCTGTAATATCCAAAAAGGTGATCTCATCCGCCCCTTGTTCATTGTAGCGCCGTGCAACTTCTACTGGATCTCCGGCATCGCGAATATCGACAAATTGCACACCTTTGACCACACGGCCTTTATCAACATCGAGACAGGGTATGATTCTCTTGGAAAGGCGCATAACTAACCTTTAGATGGGCGAAATAAATGACCAAGCTTGCCCGCCTTGGTAGACAGGTATTGAGCGTTGTGAGGGTTGCTCTCAGTCTCTATTGATTTGCGCTCTACTACTTTAAAACCTAAATCTTTGAGTGCGTTTACTTTCCTTGGGTTGTTCGTCATCAATTGGATACTAGCTGCACCCAGGTGCTGCAACATCGGCGCACAGATCGAGTAATCGCGCATGTCCGCGCCAAAACCAAGTCGCTCATTGGCCTCCACTGTGTCGGCTCCTTTATCCTGAAGATTATAGGCTCGAATTTTGTTGACCAAACCAATACCGCGCCCCTCTTGTCGGAGATAGAGGATGGCGCCACGTCCACGCTCAGAGATACGCTTCATCGCCTGATGAAGTTGTTCACCACAATCGCAGCGCATACTACCCAAAGCGTCACCTGTAAGGCACTCGGAGTGAATCCGTGTCAATAGCGGCTCATCCGCACTGCAATCCCCCATGGTAATCGCAATATGCTCTTTACCCTTAAACGGATCTTCAAAACCATGGATATCGAAGGTGCCCCAACGTGTAGGCAATTTTGAAGATTCAATGTATCGAAGCACGAAAATAACTCCAGAGGCCAAGATCAGATGCATGGGTATTGTACAGACTCTAAAAATCTCTTGCAGGGATTTAATCCAGAAGTTTGGACCTTGACCGCTCACTAAAAGTCTTTTTGTCTAACTGGCTTTCTCCGGAAAATAACCCATCATCCGCATGACAACTAAGCAGATGGCGCCAAATCCCACCAGACTTGCTAAAGTACCAGCAACCGCAAAACTAAATATTCCACTCGCAGCTGTTAACAACACAACCGCAATTAACAATATTGCAGTCAAGATAGCTTTTATCAACCTTTGATTGGTCTCAACGACAAGGTAGAGACAGGGAATTAAAAGCAACGTAATGGTAGATGCAAACAAAATACCGAAACTCAACGATAACGCCATGGGAATAACCCACTGCGCCTGCAGACTTGTTTCGAATAAAAGCGGCAATAAACCGACAAAAGTCGTCAGCGTGGTCAACAAAATAGCTCGAAAACGTTTCTGTCCGGCATCTAATATTGACTGCTCTATGGTCTGATTCGCCTCTCGACCACGGTTGGCGAACTCCACAAGTATCAAGCTGTCATTTACCACCACCCCAGCAAGCGCAATGATCCCAAAAATGGACATCATGTTCACCGATATGCCAAATAACACATGGCCGATAACAGCGCCAATAAAGCCAAACGGGATCACTGACATGATAACCAGCGGCTGAATATAGGAGCGCAGTGGGACGGCGAGAAGTCCATAAATCATAAACAACGAAGCCAAGAGGCCAACCCCGAGTTTAACATAGTACTCCCTCTGCTCTTGCGATCCGCCGCTGAGTCGAAACTCTACACTGGGGTATTTAGCGATCAGCTGGGGTACAAATTTTTCACGCACGTCTTCAATTACGTCACCACTCTGGACTTGATCCACATTTATTTCAGCTGTCACTGTCACGGTACGCATACGATCCATACGCTCGATCGCAGTGAGGCCGGTACCCAGAGTAAGCTCAGCAACCTCACCGATAGCAATGGCCTCACCACTGGCGGTGCGAATGTGCATATTCTCCAATGTGGAAATCGCCTGACGCTCTTTGGCCGGATATCTCACCATCACCTTTATCGTATCTGAATCTCGTTGAATGCGCTGCGCTTCCTCTCCGTAGAACGCACTTCTTACCTGCCTGGCAATATCTGCGAGTCGTACACCCACCTGACTAGCATGGGGCTTCAATTTAACGAGCACTTCCTTGCTGCCAGATGACTGAGAGTTGTAACTATCATAGACACCAGGAAACTGACTGATGTACTGCTGCAATTCGACACTTGCCAAAATCAACTCATCGGGATCTGTGCCCGACAAAGACAGACTTATCGCTGCCCCAGAAGGACCATCGGTGGAAAAATATCGTTGCTTACGCACATCGGGTAAAAGGCCCACTTCATTTCGCCACAGCCGCTCCACTTCGATAGCACTAATATCTCGAAACTCGGCCTTCACCAATGCGACTCTGAAGCTGGCTTCAACATCGCTGGAGATAAAAAAGCTGACATGTTCCACGAGGCCATTTGAGTCCGGATTTTCCAATACGTATCTATCATTTACTCGATAGATCGCTGATTCGACTTCGTCGATAGTTTTTTCAAGACTTTGTGAGGATGCTCCATCCTGCATAATGATCTGCGCCTGAATATTGTCATCGGGAACAGTGGGGAAAAACTCAAATCTGGCAATACCGCTATTAACCGCGCCTAGAATTAAGATAAACATAGCAACAAAGGCAGCCAGAGTAGTATACCTGTCCTCTAGAGCACGCCTTAAAAGAGGCTGATAGACTCCCTCTATAAAAGACTCCAGACCATTGGAAATCTTCCCTTGATAACGATTAAATCGAGCTAGCCAGCTGGATTTGGTTTCGCCAAACTTCAGCCCCACGAGGTGTGAGGGCAATATCAATTTAGATTCAATCAAAGAAAAAGTAAGACACAATATAACGACAATACTAATTGCTCGAGTGAATCCATCAAAGCTGCCGCCGACAAACATGATCGGCAGGAATGCCGCCATGGTAGTAAGAACACCAATCGTCGATGGTGTTGCTACCCGCTGTGCGCCCCTCACAACAGTCTCAGCAGTCGCCCTGTAGCGGCCTTCAACCAATTCACCCGCAGCAAGTTTTTCTCGGTAATCCTGCTTTACTTCGCTGTAAACACTTTCGCCGATCACAATAGCGTCATCTACCACAATACCCAAGACCATAATAAAAGCGAAGAGACTGAGTATATTTATCGTCACGCCCCCTAGAGGCATCAACCAAAAAGCACCAGCAAAACTGACAGGAATACCGACTATAACCCAAAGCGCCACCTTGATATTGAGAAACATGCCCAGCACCAGTGCTACAAGAAACCCGCCCATCAATAGGTTTTGCGACATCATGCTGAGACGTCCATTTAAATAGTAGGCCTGATCATTAAACACACTCAACTTCAAGCCACCTTGAATGGTCTTTTGCTTTTGCTCGACGTAGGCATGCACCTCTTCACTGATACTCAGCAAATTCTGTCCCTTGAGGGAAAATACTCCAAGGGTCACGGAGTCCTGACGATCAAAACGGTTTTTCCAAATGCTATCGGTAAATCCATCTCTAATGTCCGCTACATCATCAAGCAAAAGCTGGGTTCCATCTGCCCCACTGCGCACTACGATGGCACTGAAGTCCTCACCTCGGTAGGCTTTGCCCTCAGTGCGTACCAACAAATTGCCCGCGTTAGTGCGAATCATACCCGCCGGCATATCCAGCGACGACTGACGCACCGCTGATGCGACTTCGGCCAACGTAAGATTTAGTGCCCGAAGACGATTTTCGTCAACTTCAATGGAGATTTCGTAGGTACCCGCTCCCCAAAGTTGCACCTCTTTTACGGAGGGCAGAGCGAGGAGATCATCGTAGATTTCATCACCTATGTTTTTTTTCTGCTTCTGGGTCATTGGTCCATAGACAGAGACTCCAAGAGCCCACAAGTTCTGGGCAACCCTTTTTATTTGCGGTTTCTCAAGATCTTGTGGGAGATTTGTTATGCCATCAATTCGATTTTCAATGCGACTCCGCACCTCGTTGAGGTCCTCATTGGGCTCTATTTCAAGGTATATTCGGGCAAAATCTCTGGACGCCGCAGATGTGATTTTTTTTATACCCTGAAGGCCTTCCAAGGCGGCCTCCATTGGCAGTATCACACCCTTTTCCACTTCCACTGGTGCCGCGCCAGGATAAGAGGCAGTAACGCTGATAAGATTCAAATCAGAACGCGGAAACATCTCTTTGCTGACTGTAAGAAGAGCAATAGCGCCAGCGCAAAATATAAACACCATCACTAGGTTTGCCGCCACTGAATTCCGAGTGAACCAGTCAATCAATCCATTGGTTTTTAGCTCCATCAGTCAGCACTTCCCAGATACAAATCGTTTCTTACTTGCAGAGGCATACCATCCACGGCGGTGCCCACCGCGCTAATGATAAGCTCCACCCCACTCTCCAACCCCTCATTCACGAAGTAGTAATTCTCATCAGAGAAAAGTACTTTCACTTTCCGAAAACTCAAGGTTTGATCTTCATTGACTACGGCCACCCGTGAGCCCTGCAAGAGTGTACCGCGAGGAACTCTGACAACACCGTTTAAAGTTTTTCCATTGAACTGAGCCGTGACAAAAGTCCCCACCAGCAGCGGCGAAACAGCGTCGTCAGATCCACCGATAAGACCATAGGGATCGGCAACCCGAGCAACTAAATACTGAGAGCGATTGAGTTCGTTAATCACACCTTCGGATCGCACTAACTGAGCCTTCCAATTAGTTTCAACTCCGTTGACCGATCCACTCAATCGAACGTTCTCACCACCCATATCTGATTGCAGAGAAGCAGGATCAATGTTAGCTAAGTCTCTCTCTGTTAATGGCAGTCTGACTTCCACAAAGTCAATGGCAAAAGTCTCACCCAACCTTGAACCGACGGTAACATATTGACCCACATCCACAGATTTCTCAGTGACCATTCCCGCGTAGGGCGCTCTGATAGTGGTGCGCTGCAATTTAATTTCGGCTTGCCGAACTTCAGCCTGAGCTTGGAGGAGATTGGCCTCCGCCTCTGCCAAGTAAGGTTTTCTCAGAGCCAGCAAAGGTGCTTCCGACTCAGGTCTGCCAGTCATCTGCCATTCTTTTTTTGCCTGAACCGATCTCGCCTTTTCTAGCTCGTAGAGAGCTTGGCGGCTAATCTCAAGTGCTTTGGCTCTCTCCAAAGCCACGTTGTAATCGGAAGGATCCAGGCGCAGTAGTACATCACCTGCATTGAATTTACCTCCCACTATATAATTGCTGGAGACTTCTAGGACGGTCCCAGTTACTTCCGAAATCAAGATAGTTCGCGTTCTTGGTCTAACCGTGGCTTGAGACTCCACCTGTAAAGTGACATTCACTTGCTCTACGACCTGGGTTTTGACTGCTAAAGCGGCTTCAGGAGTGACCGTTTTCTCTGGCACGGGTTGAAGTTGATCCATTAAAACCGCGATGGCTATCGCAGTTCCAATGAGCAACAGTGGAACAAATGCCCTCATAACAAGATTTCCTTAACTAATTATTGTAATCTTCCTTTATCGACGTGTCGTCAGCCTTATATCCAACCGAAAAAAACCATCATTTGGATACAACCCAAGGTTGCCAAGCCGGCTATCACGTCGTCCATCATGATACCAAAACCACCCTGTATATTTTCATCTGCCCATTTAATTGGCCAAGGTTTAGCAATGTCAAAAAATCTAAACAAAACTACTCCAACCAATAGTCCGGACCAATCAGCTGGTATTGTTGCCAGCGCAATCCACAACCCAACAAACTCATCCCAAACAATACCCCCGTGGTCATGTTCATCAAGCCTTTTGGCCGCCTCGCCACAAATATAAACCCCCAGCAACGCACAGAGCAAAACAACAACCAAGTATAGCAGAGATGGCAACTGCACCAAAAAAAGCCACAGGACTGCCGCAATCAATGTGCCTACTGTGCCCGGCGCCACCCTGGAGAGACCACTGCCAAAGCCAAAAGCCAAAAGCATAATTGGTGACTTCAAAAGATCGAGAAATGATGGGTTAACAGTCAAAATGGTCAAATCCTTTTTTTGCCGCCGAGACAGGCATGTCGTCAATTTTTACCCTGGTAGAGTGGCCATCCCAGCTGGTCAACTCACCAATTTTAACTGCTTCAAGAGCTTCTTCAGCAATCCACTGCTCCACCTGCTCGAGGTGATACTGAGGCACAGTAAAAATTAACTCATAATCGTCGCCGGCGAAAAGTGCCCAGTCGAGCCATCTCGAAGGATAGCTGGTTTTTATTCGACTGTGAATAGGTAGCTTATCACTATTAATCTGGGCATCAACACCAGATTGAACGCAGATATGGGTTAAATCAGCGACTAAGCCGTCGGACACATCAATGCAGGCAGACGCCACTGCGGCTATCGTCAAACCCTCAGCAATGCGAGGCTCAGGGCTATAAAACCGTTTAGCCAGACGTGCTCTCTCAGTGGAATCCTTCACCATGTCACTATTTCGTATCATTTCGAGCCCCGCGCCACCATCACCGAGCATTCCAGTCACGTAAATACTATCTCCCGGTCTTGCACCACCCCGCGTTAAAGCCCGGTGAGCACTAACTTCCCCCAACAGGGTCAGGGTAATCGTCAAAGGACCTGCAGTAGTATCACCACCAATGAGTGCACAGTTATATCTGTCAGCAACGCTACACAAACCCTGGCTAAACTTAAACAGCCAGTCATCATGGGCATTCTCTTTTGGCAAGGTCAGTGCCAAGGTAAACCAACGAGGTTGGGCACCCATGGCTGCCATATCACTCAAATTGACACAAAGAGCCCGCTGAGCAATTAGATCGGCCGATGCTTGCTCAGGAAAATGAACGCCACTCACAAGAGTATCAGTCGCAACAACCAGATGGGTAGAAGCACCACCGCTAAAATCCACCAGCGCAGCATCATCACCAATTCCCAGCAATACATCTTTTTGCGCGGTAAGATGCTTGAAATAAGTCTCAATTATGCCGAATTCAGATTGTTTAGTTGATACTTTATTAATCACTGATCTCTGCCTTGGACTAGGAGCTCTTTATACTCCCAGCAACTTCAACAGCTCGTTTCTCAGCTGCCACTTGATCCAGTACACCGTTTATAAATCGAAACGAATCAGTCGGGCCATAGGTTTTAGCCAGGTTTACAGCTTCATTAATTGCCACCTTGTAGGGGACCTCAATAGTAAACATTAACTCATAAGTCGATAATCGCAATACCGCCCTGGAGACTGGATCCAGTTGTTTAGTGTCTCGATCAAGATAGGGTTCTATAGTTTTATCAAGGTCCAGCAAATGTCTTGGAACGCCAAATAAAAGTGAGTGAAATAATCTCTGATCGACCTTGGTCATATTATTGTCGGTATGAAATCCAGCCTCAATTGTCTCAAGGTCTGTGCCACTCATTTCCCAAGAATATAAAGCCTGTACAGCCATACGACGGGCTTTTTGACGCTCTCTCGATTTAGACATCTACCACTCACCGTCCATATGATTAAACACAGTGAGCAGCTCCAAGATTGATAGTGCTGCCTCTTCACCCTTATTGTCTGCATTATCCTCGGCACGCGCCAGAGCCTGCTCGTGATTATCCGTCGTCAATAGGCCGAAGGCAACAGGGATATTGTGGTGCAAACTGACCTCTCCAATCCCTCGGGTTGTTTCCGCACAAACATAATCAAAGTGGGGTGTATCTCCGCGAATGACACAACCCAGTGCAATCACCGCGCTATAGCGCTCGGTTTTCGCCGCGCGTTGGCTAGCGATGGGTAACTCGAAGGCACCAGGCACTCGATATACATCAACAGCTTTACCTTCTAATCCATGGCGAGCCAAAGCTCTCAACGCACCAGCGAGTAAACTGTCAGTAATATCTGCATTCCATCGCGCAGCGACAATGGCGATGCGAGCTGCACCAGTATCAAAATTCCCCTCTTCAGGTCTGAAATAACCCATGGCGTAATCTTTTCTCCCAATTAAAAACTGTAGTCTAAATTAATCACAACTAACATATTCCACCACTTCCAAGTCGAACCCGGAAATTGCTGTGAATTTAAATGGTGCACTCATCAAACGCATTTTCTGAACACCTAAATCCATCAAAATCTGTGAACCCGTACCCACCTGTTGATAGACCACGTCGCTGGCAGGGCCGGCCCGACTCTCCCCAGGATTCAAAATTGCTTCAACCTCAGCATCGATATCACCAGCAGTTTCAGGATAATAAAGCAAAATTACCGCACCGCGCCCCTCTTTGGCGACACGCTCAAGAGCACGATAGAATGACCAGGCCTTGTATTCCCCAAGGGACTCAACAGCTAATATATCTCTGGCCAAGCGGTTTACATGGACTCGAACTAATGGGGGTTGATCTCCACTTAAATCACCCATCACTAATGCAAAATGCTTTTCATTACGAGCACTATCGAGGTACGTTTTCAGTATAAAATCACCGAAGTGAGTATTTACTTTTCTTTCATTGATGCATCGAGTAGTTTTTTCAGTGACCAGTCTATAGTGAATCAGGTCAGCTATAGTACCAATTTTTAGATCGTGCTTTTGGGCGAATTTTTCAAGATCATCACGGCGCGCCATGGTGCCATCTTCATTCATAATTTCTACGATTACGGCAGCTGGTTCAAACCCCGCCATTTTCGCCAAATCGCAACCAGCTTCTGTGTGCCCCGCGCGACTTAGGACGCCTCCTTCTTGTGCCTTCAATGGGAAAATATGCCCAGGCTGCACAATATCGTCTGGCCGCGCATTACTGGCAACCGCCGCCTGAACTGTTCTGGCTCGATCAGCGGCGGATATCCCTGTGGTCACGCCCTCAGCAGCCTCAATAGATAGGGTAAATGGAGTGCTATGGCTTGAGTTGTTATTCTCACCACTCACCATCATTGCCAAATCTAACTGATGACAGCGCTGCTCATTTAGAGTTAAGCATATTAATCCACGCGCATTAGTGGCCATGAAATTAATGTCTTCCGGACGCACCATTGGCGCGGCCATGACCAAATCACCCTCGTTCTCTCGGTCCTCGTCATCCATCAAGATGACCATCTTTCCCTGACGAATATCTTCAATCAACTCTTCTACTGTGTTTAATACCATGAGTCGTTTTTCCGCTATGTTGTTTTATTTATTGATCAGCTGCTTTTTCGCCGAGAAGCAAGCGCTCTAAATATCGGGCGACAAGATCGACCTCTAAGTTTACTCGACTACCCAAGATATAGTCACCCATAACAGTGTGCTCCATGGTGTGCGGAACAATATTTAATTCAAAATCAGTCCCCTGTACTGTGTTGACCGTCAAGCTAGTACCATCCAGCGTAATCGAGCCTTTGTGAGCGATATATTTAGCGATATTATTAGGCACACGCACACCAAATCTCCATGATCGAGCATCTTCATCAATCGCTGTTACTTCGCCAATAGCATCCACGTGACCAGAGACAATATGCCCACCAAAGCGATCCGTTGCCTGCATGGCTTTTTCGAGGTTAATACGCTGACCAGCAAGCCACGAACCGATGGTGGTCAAATTCAGCGTCTCAACCGACACATCGGCAACAAAACCCATGCCAGTTAACTCTACCGCAGTGAGACAGGCACCGTTACAGGCAATGCTATCGCCCAACCTTACATCGGAAAGATCTAAAGTGCCGGTATTAATTGTCAATCTCACGTCGCCGCCACGAGGCTCTAATTTAGCCACCTCACCAATCGCAGCAATTATTCCTGTAAACATAATTCATTTCCCTCGCTCAAACAGCGTTACAATTCTACAGCTTTATTGTGAGACACATTAAAACCGGATAGAACCTTTAAATAAATGTTAATAATCCTTATCCGGGACAAATATCATCCTTATATCTTCACCAATGCGCCTGACATCCTGAACTGATAGGGCCAAGTGTGCATCAATAGTACTGATCGGAAGATTGAACATAGGCCGCGCCTGATGTCCAAAGAGTTTGGGTGCCCAGTAACAAACCAACTCATCGACTAACCCTTCAGCGATAAAAGAACCTGCTAAACTGGCACCCGCCTCAACCATCACCTGATTGCAGTCCCTATTTGACAACTCTTCCATCAAAGCATGAAGATCTACACCATCGGCTACGGCAGGTAAAAATACAATTTCCGCACCAGCTTCGACAAGGGCATTGGCTCGCCGTTGCTGGCTCTGCCCGTCGATAGTCGCGATCATTACCGGGCCAGGTTGTTGCAGCAGTCGAGCACTTGGTTGGATTCTCAACTGGCTGTCCACAACAACCCTCAAGGGTTGTCGAAGTGGATCTGTCGTTCCCAGTTCCGACTCACTAATTCTTACTGTTAGCGAAGGGTCATCCATTGACTGAGTGCCGCTTCCGGTCACAATGGCACAGGAGGCTGCTCGAAGTTTTTGCACATCTTTCCTGGCCGCAGGTGTGGTGACCCACTGACTCTGACCACTGGCCATCGCGGTGCGGCCATCAATACTTGCCGCCATTTTAATAAGTATCCAGGGCAATCCCTGTTCGTGACGTTTGATAAACCCTCGGTTAATATTTCTGGCCTGATCTTCGAACAAGCCAACATCCACTTCAATACCTGCATCTTTTAATGTCTCAACACCAATGCCTGATACCACAGGATTGGGATCCTCACAGGCAATGACGACACGAGTAACACCAGCCTCTATCAATGCTTTGGTACAAGGACCTGTTCTACCTTGATGATTGCAGGGCTCAAGTGTGACATAGACATGGCTATTTCTAGCATCACCTGCCATCACTAAGGCTTCAACTTCAGCATGATTTCCCCCAGCAGGACGAGTACAACCCTCGCCTAGGATTACTCCGTCACGGCTAATAACACAACCAACTGCAGGATTTGGAGACACTGTGAATCGCGCTTTTTCAGCCAATTTCAGCGCTCTGGTCATCATTTCCCGATCGTAGGTAGAAAAACTAGTCACTTTCTAATCACTCTTGGCTTAGCGTCGCTCAACCGATTCAGTTCATCCTGAAATTCACTCAAATCTTGAAAACTTCGATAAACAGATGCAAAGCGTATGTAGGCAACTTCATCCAACTCATGAAGCTGACGCATCACTTCTTCACCAATAATTCTTGAGGAAATTTCTCGCTCACCAGTAACCTGTAAAAAATGTTTGATCTGCGACAGAGAAATCTCAATTTGCTCAATTGATACCGGTCTTTTTTCGAGCGCACGCTGCAACCCCGCGCGCAATTTATCTTCGTCAAATGGCTCTCTGCTGCCATCACTCTTGATCACTCTAGGCATCACCAGTTCAGCTAACTCAAAGGTAGTAAAACGCTCGCTGCAAACACCACATTCACGACGTCGACGCACCTGTCCACCCTCGGCTACTAGGCGAGAATCGATCACTTTGGTGTCATCAGCATTGCAAAATGGACAGTGCATAAATGGGCTCAAAAAAAAGGAGCGCTAGTTTAGCATAAGTCGAATGACTGAGCTCAGAATTGTTAACTAAGGCGCGTCCATAGGCTGCACGCCTACTTCACTGCCAGAGTGCTCGTAACGCATACCATCGGAGGTAAACAATGTTCTGTGGCGTGGACCATCGACAACAGGGTCATTCTCAAGGTAACCAGCGTCGCCGGGATAAAGACAAATAACTTGGCCATCAAGTTCACATAACGTTGGGGTAACTGAATAGGGACTGCGAACTGCCAGCGAACGACAGGCATCAGTCGCGCTAGCGTAGTGACTGATCAAACTGATAGAAAGGTAGGTCGGCGGCATCAAAACCAGCTCACCCGAATGATGTAACTCCATGGCTCGATGCAAACCAATCCACTGAAAGTCGTGGATTTCGGAGCCATCGATAACGACTGCTTGTTCCGTATCAGTCACCTGCGATGCAAAAAACCAGGTGGAAAACCGTCTTTTTTCACCAATTGGGGTGGTCCAATTGCAAAAGTGAACCAAGTCGTCTGCGGCGATAGTGAGCCCACATTCTTCATTGATTTCTCGCGTCGTTGCGATTCTTGCTGCCTCGTGTTCCGTGGAGTACCCATCCATCTCGGCCTGATCTATGGCCCCGCCGGGGAAAACCCAAGCCCCGCCCGCAAATGCCAACTTTGCATTGCGTCGCAACAACAGCACCTCTATACCCACAGATGAATCGCGCAACAAAACAGCAGTTGCCGCCGGCCTCACAGGGACAGGTTCATCCATCTTCAACTCCACTCTTATGACCTTAAATTGAACGCAAGGCACACGGCGAAAAACCTCTACCCATATACAGGAAAGCGAGCACAGGTAGCCAGCACCTTCGCTTTAACGGCAGGAATAATTGTTTCAGACGTACCGTTCTCAAGACTATCCAATATGTCACACATCCAATGGGTTAGATCAACTGTCTCTTTGATGCCAAATCCACGAGTAGTTATAGCAGGTGTACCGACACGCAGGCCAGATGTTACAAAAGGCGAGCGCGGATCATTTGGCACCGCATTTTTGTTAACGGTAATAAAGGCATCTCCCATGGCTCTATCCGCGTCAGCGCCGGTGTAATCCTTACCGATTAAGCTAACTAACATCAGGTGATTTTCAGTTCCATTGGAAACAATATCAATACCACGCTCCATGAACGTCGCTGCCATCGCCTTAGCATTGGCCACAACTTGCTTCTGATAAGTGACAAAGTCTTCACTCGCAGCTTCTTTGAACGCCACCGCTTTAGCGGCAATTACGTGGCAAAGTGGACCACCCTGGCTACCGGGAAAAACTGCAGAATTGCACTTTTTGGCAATGGCTTCATCGTTAGTCAAGATGATGCCGCCGCGAGGACCTCTTAGAGTCTTGTGAGTGGTTGATGTCACCACATGGGCGTGAGGAATTGGGCTGGGATACACGCCCGCTGCAATCAAGCCTGAGACATGGGCCATGTCAACAAGTAAGTAAGCGTTTACGTTGTCAGCTATCTCCCTAAACCTAGCCCAATCCATAATACCAGAATAAGCAGAAAATCCTGCGATAATCATGGCCGGTTTATGTTCCAGCGCCAGCGCCTCTACCTGATCATAGTCAATCAGGCCTGTGTCCGCATCGAGCCCATATTGCACTGGATTATAGAGCTTGCCAGAAAAGTTTGGCTTGGCGCCATGAGTCAAATGACCGCCATCTGCCAAACTCATACCAAGAACAGTGTCACCGCCCTTTAAGAGAGCTAAAAATACCGCGCTATTGGCTTGAGACCCCGAGTGAGGCTGTACGTTGGCGTATTTGGCATCGTACAAACTTTTCAATCGCTCGATGGCTAATTCTTCAGCCACATCAACATACTCACATCCACCGTAGTAACGCTTGCCGGCATAGCCCTCAGCGTACTTATTTGTCATCTTACCTCCTTGCGCTTCCATTACCGCATAGCTGGTATAGTTCTCCGATGCGATAAGCTCAATGTGCTGTTCTTGGCGCTGGTCTTCCAATTGCATAGCCTGCCATAGCTCGAGATCGGCCGTCTCGATAGTGTGATTTTTCTCAAACATGGTGCGTCGTATTCCTGGATGTGAAGGTTGCTTAAAAAGTATTGCAAGTTTACATGAATTACTGCCGACCTGACAGGCAAACCCGCGGGTTTCATACTGTTATTTTTATCTGTTGGATCTATTTCTCAAACACCGCCAAAGACTCAATATGTGCGGTGTGAGGAAACATATCCATCACCCCCGCTGAGTTGAGTTTATAGCCAGCTTCAGCCAATAGCTTTGCATCTCTGATCATTGTTGCCGAATGGCATGAAATATAGATAATTTGTTTGGCATCCGAGGCAGCCACCCAAGACATAACACCACCGGCTCCGCTGCGTGGAGGGTCGAGAATAATTAAATCAATGGCAGCTTTATTGCTTACAATATTACGTAATCCATCGCTTTTAGTAAGATCCGACACAACAAAATCAATATTGGTAATCCCATTGTTGTGCGCATTGACTTTTGCAGCCTCCACCAATTCAGCTAACCCCTCCACACCCACTACTCGACCAAAATATTTGGCCAATGGCAAAGTTAAGTTGCCCGAGCCACAAAATAGATCGATGGCCAGCCCATCGAATGAGGGTTTTAACAAATTCACAACTTGCTTGATCATCCTTCGATTGATATCACTGTTGACTTGAATAAATTGACCGGGTTCAAAAAGAATATCTAGATTATCAATAAGGGTATACGACAACCGATCACTGCCTTCGTCTAGACGGCGGTATGGGGCCATAGTAGAGCTTTTCCACCAAAGTTGAACATCACCAGCAAATTGTGAGAGTTTACCTAGCAACATCTCAGTCTCTATTGCAGACAAGCTCCGATTAGCCGAGATTGCAATGGCCGTCTGATCATCACCAGCAACTAACTCCATCTCAAATAATTTAATAGTGTCTAATGTGGCCAAAATAGAAGGCATTTTGGCTAAAAAAATATCCAAACACGGCACCAAAACCAAGCAGCTACCTACTGGCTCTATGCGGTTACTCTTTTGGGTTCTAAAGCCGAGTAACACTTTATTATGTCTGATTTGCTGAACCGCCAATCGAGCCCGCCTTCGGTAACCCCACTGATCGCCCTTTATGGGCTCAAGAACTATATCAGGGTGCATGTTTGAACGACGTAAAGCATCGACAAGCTGGGTCTGTTTGTGCTCGATCTGTCGGTCATGATCAAGATGTTGTAAATTGCAGCCACCGCAACGAGAGAAATATTGACACGCCGGTTCCCGCCTAAAAGGTGACGGTGAAATTATCTCGACGACACGACCCTCACCAAAGTTACGCTTCTCAATTGTTGTGCTAAAACTAATATCTTCTCCGGGCAACCCCCCGTCGACAAAATACGCTTTACCATCGACACGTCCAACTCCGCGGCCATCGTGGAGTAAGTCGCTAATTTCGCATTTTTGCACCGGTCTGCCTGACATATATTACGCCTGCGGATTATTCGTGTGTTTTGCTCTAGCTTTCTTAGTGGTGCAGTCTAACTGATTAATTTGCTTTGGGAAGTGGCGAGGCCTATTACCAGTCAATGGATTTGCCTGCCCAGTCAAGAAAAGACAACTGTCCATCTACGGACGCATGATTCATAATTTCGGTTAACTGTTTGGCAACGAACGACGGCGTAAATAGCTTATCTTCAGCAACGCGCTTTTGAAATGGTTTAGATAAGTTTGTGTCAGTGGTGCCTGGGTGGAACGCAATTAATTTGACATTCTTCGCACGTCGGGAATATTCAATAGCCGCAGTTTTCATCACCATGTTCAGTGCCGACTTGGAAGCTCGGTAAGCGTACCAGCCACCCAATTTGTTATCACCGATACTGCCTACTCTGGCACTCAGAGCGATCAAGATGCAGTTGTTTTGACCTTTGAGAAAATCGAACAATAGTTTTAGCCAGAGCGACGGAATGACTACATTACTGTGCAGTACGGACTGCATACTAGTCTCATTGATATCTTCCAGACGCTTTTCAGGTTGAATATCTCCCTGATGAAGAACACCATGACAAATGCATACTCGGCTGAACTGTCCTTTATATGGAGACAATTGCAATACAGTGTCGGTCATCGACACCTCATTATATCGACATTGAATCCAGAGTATCTTAGTTCTTGAAGCGCCCCATTCTATATTCTCAGGCTTTGGCTGCCGGCTGACTGCAATAATCTTATCTAGTCGAGGATCCTCCAATAATTCTCTCACCAAGGCCAAGCCAATTCCCCCAGAAGCACCCAGCACCAACGCGCAATTAAGACTGTCTTCTTTCACTTGGGCTGGCCTCCCGTATCACAGCTGTCACAGCGAGGTTGCCCTGTTAGCAAAGAGGAAAATCTATGCCTGTGTTTAGCAAAAAATATATAGGCATAATCGGCGATCTGTTTGATTACTGGCCATCGCAGGGGAGCAACCCAGTGTCTTTTGCCCACCAGACTCCATGCGCGATAGGTTACATCGAGGGCATAAATCATCTCGCCACCGGCCAATTCACCATGCAAAATTTGGTCAGCTTCTAGCTTATCCACGTAGGGAAATCGTCGATTGAAGTCGGGGGCGTTGATATCTTCGTAGGCAATGTTTTGCTCTGTGTCTAAACTCTGCAGATGGCGCATTTCTCTGGCGCAAAGCGGGCAACCACCATCGTAAAATATAGTTAACTCTTTCATCTAAAGATATTCCATCCCAATAAAAAATAGCACAAGAACATGGAGTGAAACGACAGCGACGGTGAGGTTTCGGCGAAGACGCCAATAACTGAGCTCATCTCGTCCAGCGAAACGCTCCACAAATAAGACCGACCCATACCCTACCGCCAGTAAGACTAGCGCAAGCAGCGTCATCACTTGAGAGACATGGGTTAGTAGCAGTGAAAACCAAGCAGAAAGACAGACGACGTTGCTGAATAGCAGCATACTGCTGGACAATTTGTCGACACTCGCAGAGTTAATGCGTCCCCACAAGGTACCAGAGACAAAGCTTAGAATAACAACACTGTAGGAAACAAAAACATAGGGGGCGTAAAAGCCAGCCAACGAAGCAGATTGACTGCCTAGACCAAAAACAGCAGCATTGCCTAACACCAACGCGCTAGTCAAAAATGGCAACAACCCCAAATACCCTAGACCATAGGCCACTCTAGCTGACGCGGGTAGTGAAGAATCATTTAGTGCCATAATCGAAAATCTATAATTTTACTATGGTCAATACGTCAGCCATACCACCGGCGGATCCATCCATGACCTGTTCAAAGATAATCTAGAGGTTATTGTGACGATGGATCCATCATTGAGATCAACTCGTATCCTCGGTACTCAATGTTTAAAGGCAGTCCATCCCAGTGATTAACGTCGGTATAATGCTGTTTTCCAACGACTTGCGGATTGAGGATAATGCGACGTTGCTGCATGCCTGCTCTCAAGTAGACAAACTCATCTGCCTTTACTGTGACGACTCTTTTCACCCATCCATATCGTTACGAACTCCGGAGTCGCCATCACAGCTGCGGCAGAATTTCCTTTATCAATCACTCGAATCTCTGGATAAAAGCTTAGCTGTCTACCAACAACACCTTGTGGTGCGAAAACAGCCACAAACCGATGCCCTAGCTGAAATAATTACCCAGCATAACGTTACTCACGTTTTCAGCAGTCGCAATGCTGGCTGGTATGAGAATTATCAATGGTCGCTTTTAAGATCACGCTATCCGATGATTCACTTTGAACAACAGGACAGTCACACACTGTTCAGACAATCTCAGCTACCCTTTGAGTTGCACAATTTGCCTGAGAGTTTTTCTAAATTTCGCCGGCAAATTGAAAAAAAATTGTGCATTAATCCCCCAGAGGGAAAACCAAGCAAGATGCCTGCGGCATTGCCAATACCGAGATCAGAGAAACTGAACCTCAGCATACAGAGCGATAGCACTGCTCTTTTCAGGGGAGGCGAAGATGCAGGAAAACGGCATTTAGATAAATATTTTGCATCAGAGTTACCCAGCACATACAAAAAAACCAGGAATGGGTTAGATGGCATGGATTATTCCACCAAGTTTTCTCCCTGGTTGAGCAATGGTAGTCTATCAGTCAACTCAGTAATGGCGGCGCTTAACCACTACGAAGGTAAAAAAGGTGCTAATGATTCCACCTATTGGATTTTCTTCGAATTACTTTGGCGAGAATATTTTCAGTGGTATGCCCATCACCACAAAAGCCGACTGTACGGTTTTGGTGGGATCAACAATCGGCAACCCAAAACCAGTTTTTATCCGCAACGTTTCCAAAAGTGGTGTCACGGCACTACTCCATTTCCGCTAGTTAATGCACTAATGAATCAATTGCGGGCCACTGGGTATATGTCAAATCGCGGTCGACAATTGGTGGCCAGCTGTTTTGTGCATGAGTTAAATCTTGATTGGCGCTATGGCGCTCGCTTCTTTGAAAAACATCTTATCGATTACGATCTCGCTTCAAACTGGGGCAATTGGCAGTATCTGGCGGGCGTTGGCGCAGATCCAAGGGGTCACAGAAAATTTGATTTATCAAAACAAGCTGAGATATATGATTCCGAAGGGAAGTTTACTCAAGCATGGGATGGTTTTGGCAAAGGCGATCATCTCGATTCAACCGATGCGGCAGATTGGCCAGTCTAGATTAAAGTCTCTCACTTCGAGACAAATCGATTTTTCACTTAACTAAAAGTCGCTGCTCCCGGAGTCCCACAGGCAGGGACGAAGCCGAGCGATTTAACACTAAACCCGGGGGTTGTCGTGTTAAAAAACGCTCATATAAGAAGTGTAGACTCGGGATTTGTTGCACTTTAGTAAAAAAAAAGATAAATTCAACGAATCAGTTACGCATAAAGCGTCCCATAACAATAGTAACTGAACTACGTGGTGCGGCTGGCTCGCGTTCCGTTAGGCTCGCTTGCACTTGACAAAAAAGTGATTGAGAAGGGTTTTACAATGACAGATAATCTATCGTCCGGCGATTACGTCGGCATGTCCTTTTGGTTAATTTCTATGGCGCTAGTCGCTGCCACTGCTTTCTTCTTTGTTGAACGTGACCGTGTCGCGGGCAAATGGAAGACATCATTGACAGTTTCTGGTTTGGTAACGTTGATTGCCGCCGTTCACTACTTCTACATGCGCGATGTGTGGGTTGCAACAGGCACTTCACCCACGGAATTTCGTTACATCGACTGGCTACTGACGGTTCCTCTGCTAATGGTTGAATTCTATTTAATCATGTCAGCGGTAGGCAAAGTTCCAGGGCGTGTATTCTGGAACCTATTAGTCGGTACTACTGTAATGCTGATCTTCGGCTATATGGGCGAAACAGGCATGATGGGTGTCGGGCTAGCCTTCGTTCTGTCGATGGCAGCATGGTTCTACGTGATCTGGTACATCATGAAAGGTGAAGCTAGTCAGGTTAATGCCAGCCTAGCCAATGCAAATGTTCAGAAAGCCTACAAGACAATGACCTTCTTGGTCACCGTCGGCTGGGCAATCTATCCCCTGGGATACTTCATGGGATACCTAGGTGGTGGTGCCGATGCCGGTACTATGAACCTGATCTACAACTTGGCTGACTTTTGGAATAAGATTGGCTTCGGTGTAGTGATCTGGGCAGCGGCAGTAGCTGATTCGGAGTAAATTGTTCGAATTACGAAGAAGAGCCGGGATACCCGGCTCTTCTTATGCTGCAGCAGAAAGTTCTAGTTTCGGTGCGAGAAAGTTAACTTAACGCCAACCGAGCAAAAATAAAAATGAAGGGTACACTCTATGTCCCCAACTGATTCATTCCAAAAGGGGTTAGCCGGACTATCAGAATTTGATAGCCTCATGTTAGACGAAATACCTCATCCAACTAACGGCTTGCATGAGGCAGCTCGCTATCATTTTCAAAATCCGGGAAAATACTTTAGAGCGCGTCTAGCACTTCGATCCGGTCAAGCACTCAATCTAGCATTACAAGATTCTCTGCATTGGGCAGCCTCCTGCGAGCTGCTGCACAACGCATCTTTGATACACGATGATATTAGCGATGCCAGTACCAAAAGACGTGGACAAGCCAGCATCAACGAACGCTTTGGGCAAGATACAGCGCTTTGTCTAGGTGATTGGATGGTCGCCAAGGCATTCGAATTGGCTGCGCGGAATATATCTCACGGTGGACAACTGGCGGCGCTTTTGGCCCGCGCAATGCAAGACACCTGTAGCGGGCAGACTTCCGACATTAACCAACGTAAGATCGCAGAGCTCCAAGAATGGCAACAAATTGCCAAGAACAAGACCGCACCACTGCTCATCGCTCCGTTGTTGGGCATAGCAATCTGCGCTAATGAAAAGTTTGCTGCTGATAACCTAAAGCAACTAGTGGAATACTGTGGCTTGGCTTATCAAGGGCACAACGATATCGACGATATAGTGCCATCGAGCCACTTCTCCAGCGATCTCAATGGACGTAAACCTAATCTGGTGATCAGCCTATATTCCAATTTGGAGACCACCAAGGTCTCGGCATTTCAGAAATGGTATGGTTCTGAAGATATCTCGAGTACGAAAGAATGGCAAAAACGTATCGCATCCAGTGATGCCATCACTCAGGCTAACGAACTGGTGGACTATTGGTTATCTCAGGCTGAGCGACTGGTTCCCCTTATGCCTGTTCAGTTACAATCAGTGGTAGGTGATCTGGTCACCTCAGTAAAACGACCAATCACTGACGAATTCTCGGGTCAATTAGCCTAATTTAGCCAATAAGATCAGTTATGGAAAATCTACAGTCGCGACAAGTACTTGCGCGGCATGGAAAGTCTTTTTACTGGGCAAGCTTTTTCCTTGGCCCAAAACTGGCAAACCGTGCGGCCAGACTCTATGAATTTTGCCGATTTGTAGACGACTTGGCTGATGGCGATTTACCCCATAGACAACTGTCTCTCGAAGAAATTTTCGCTGGACTAAAACCAGAGCCACAGATGGCAGGTTCGCGCACACTTGCAGAGCTTGATGATTTCTTACAACTCTCAGAAGAAAACCATATCCCCCTCATTGCTGCACAAGAACTTTTGCATGGTATGCTCCAAGACCAAACGCCCGCCGCGTTTACCAGCGAGAGAGAACTTCTTCGCTACTGTCATGCCGTAGCTGGTACCGTTGGTCTTATGATGTGTCGTGTTCTCAACTGTAAACATGACAGAGCTGACAGTTTCGCTATTGATTTGGGTATCGCTATGCAACTCACCAACATCTCCCGAGATGTATTAGAGGATGCGAAAATGGGGCGCCGCTACCTGCCCTCAGATTGGTTGCCAGACAACCTTACCGTGGATGATATAGCCACAGCTAAAGCCTCTGCCCATGAGCCTGTAGCCATTGCCATTGAGCGTTTGCTGACATTGTCAGAGGACTATTACCGAAGTGCACTACTAGGTATACGATTACTGCCATTTCGAAGTCGACTTGCCATTGCTATCGCACTGCGCGTGTATCGTCAGATTGGGTGGGTTTTACAACGCAACAACTTAGCCTGGTGGCGTGGTAGAGTTATGGTGAGTAAACCGGAGAAGGTGCTGTTATCTATTCGCGGGCTAGGTGAGCTTATTCCTTTGAAAGTACCGTCCCACAAACGAGATCTTCATAAAGATTTAGGGGGCTTAGCAGGTGTCAAATGAAACCAATACTCCCCTAAACATTGATATTGCCATTATTGGCGGAGGCAGCGCTGGTATGACCTTGGCAAGGGAACTCTCCGCCCAAGAGAAACCGCCAGTAACGGTGGTCTTCGAGCCAAAGACACCACGTCAGAGAGACTGTTGCTGGAGCCTTTGGGCGACGGAAAAACAACGACAACAACTTGAAAAATCGACCAAAGGTGCTTGGCAACAGTGGCGACTGGTCTGTAATAAAGAAGAATTAATTTTAACGAGCCACAACTATGCATACACCTGCCTAAGTTCGGCCGCCTTCCTGAAGAGCTGCGAGGACAGTCTAACTGATCCAGTCAAATTGAAACGCGTCAGTGTCAACCAGATATCTGATGAGGGTTTAGTTGATGCTGGCGACTTGCACTACAGAGCAAGCCATGTTTTCGATAGTCGACCCAGCAGCACAGATGATGGTTTGAAACAACACTTTCTCGGATGGGAAGTAATAACCGAGCGGCCTATCGCTGAGCCTGAGATAGCTACACTGATGGATTTTCGCGTCGACCAATCAAGGGGACTGCACTTCATCTATGTGTTACCGTTTTCGGCAACCCATTTGATGATTGAATCCACCATGATTTCGTCCACGACTGAAGACAAAATTTGGTATCGCCAAGCAATCGAGCAATGGCTGCAAAAAAAGCATATCAAGATCAAAGAATTGATTCGAGAAGAAGTGGGCGTTATCCCTATGCAACCGCCACCGATTTCAGACGATGAGAAAGCACAGACTATAACTGCAATTGGCGCCGCCAGTGGTGCAGTTCGGCTGTCATCTGGCTATGCCTTTAGTACTATCCAAGCGCAAATGACCAGACTTGCCGAGAATATCTCTGTGGGGAACCCGCTGCACAAACCTCAGCAACCCAGATTCCTCAATTTTATGGATAAAATATTCAATGCTGTGTTGATCTCGAGGCCAGATCTGGCGGTGAGCATATTCATGCGCACGGCAAAAGCATTAAACGGCGATGAATTCTCGCGATTTATGCTTGGATCAGCGGGCACCTTAGAGTGGCTAAAGGTCATCTTAGCAATGCCAAAATGGCCCTTTATCAAACAACTCATGTCGGTGTTGAAAAATGACAAGTCTTGACTACGTCGCCATGGCTGCTGTCATTATACTCGGCGTCCCCCACGGGGGGCTTGACGGTGCCGTGGCACGGCGAATTGGCTGGCCGACTACAGCAAGTGCATGGCTGTCATTCCATCTGAGCTATATCGCACTTGCCGCAGCAGTTGCCGTTTTTTGGTGGTGGTTCCCAAGCGTCAGTTTGGGCCTTTTCTTACTGATCTCCGGGCTCCATTTCGGTCTCAATGACAGCAGGCATCTACAATCTTCAGATAGAAATTGTGCTCTTCCTATCGCAGCACATGGCGGTTTAGCCGCTATTGCCATTCCAGGATTCCAATCTGAGGCAGTACTTCCAATGTTCACTTTGCTAGCCGGAGAAGCCGGAGCGGAAACACTCAGTCAGTTGATAGATTTCGCTCTATTTCCGTATCTACTGGTAGTCATCATCTTTGCCGCCAAAAGTATTAAAGAAGAACAGTGGCGACTCTCTGTGGTAACTCTATTTATATTTCTTGCATTGGCCTATGTGCTGCCTCCTCTGATCAGCTTCGCACTCTACTTTTGCCTATGGCACAGTCGAATTCACATGTTTCGTACCTGGCAGTCAATTGCCTCGCCTGATCGTCTCAGAAGTCTTCTCGAGGCACTTATTTACAGCGTTGCGGCATGGTCAGTGGCTGCGCTCATTTACTGGTTCTTTTCCATGGAGCTAGACAGCGCCTTGTTGCAGTTAACGTTTATCGGTTTAGCCGCGCTAACAGTCCCACACATGCTACTGGTTGACTTAGCTGAATCAAAGACCAAGGGAAGTTCACTATGAGTGATATACGCCAGCGCAAAGATGATCATATTTCCTTAGCATTGCAAGCGGAGCATCAGGGCACTGCAGTATCGACTTTTGATAATGTATGTTTTGAACACAACGGTCTTCCGGAACTTGCGCTGGACCAAATTGATACCCACACCAAATTTTTGGGGAATACCGTATCTTGTCCAATAATCATCGGCGCAATGACCGGTGGATGCGACAATGGAGAGCGAATTAATCGGCACCTCGCCGAGGCTGCAGAACATACCAAAATACCCATGGCATTGGGATCTCAACGAGCATCATTGGAAATGGGTTTACCGCAAAATATCCGGCAATGGGCGCCTACCGCAGTGATACTGGGAAATCTTGGCGCCACTCAGCTACATCAGCATGGCCTTGATCTAGCAAAGCTGGCCATAGAAGCCGCATCAGCGAATGCTTTAGTCATTCATCTAAACCCTCTACAAGAACTCATCCAACCCAACGGAGATCGAGACTGGCGCTTTATCTTAGATGCTATTCACCGCTGCTGTGAGGCTGTTACTGTACCCATTATTGTTAAAGAAGTTGGATTCGGCATTGGTCCCAGCACAGCTAAAAAATTGTTAGAGGCAGGCGTCTACTGGATTGAAGTTGCCGGGCGAGGCGGCACCAGCTGGGCAAGCATTGAGATGGCAAGAAATTTAAATCCCCATGAGCAACAAGTTGCTGCACCATTTTTAAACTGGGGCATGGATACAGTCACCTTATTACAACAGCTCAATGGGCTGGGAAACAACATTAATCTCATCGGTTCGGGAGGGGTTCGGCACGGACTGGATATTGCGCGATGCATTAGACTTGGCGCCAAAATGACAGCCTTAGCGCAACCTTTTCTCGCTCCAGCATTGGATTCTACCGAGCAAGTAATTGACAAAATCACTATGCTGTCTGAACAGTTGCGTTGGGCAATGTTCCTTACTGGCAGTCCTGATCTGAACTCTCTGCACACTGCACCGCTAATGACAAAGTAATCACCTTCAAAAGGGATGCATTACCGCCATAAATAGACTAACTGAGCAGTCACAGGTTGTAATATCTAGAATATATCAAGCCGATTAAAGAAAACTACTAGACCAAGGGCAAACCTTGGGCATAAACTAGCTGCCGGAATAGTGATTCCAAATAAAGAATTTAGCACGTTGATTTTACAGTGCAATAATATTGAATGCAAATAGTTATCATTTGTATTAAAAACGAAGTCAACTACTTTAACAAACAAAAACCATACCAAACAACTCGCTGCAAGAGAGGTAGACAACAGATGAGTGACAATACCGAAGGCAAATGCCCCGTTATGCACGGTGGCTTAACGAGCAATAGCTCGAGTGGTACCAGCAACAAAGACTGGTGGCCCAATCAGCTAAATTTAAGCATTCTTCATCAACATGACCAAAAATCAAATCCTATGGATGATGATTTTGATTATGCTGAAGAATTTAAAAAGCTTGACTACGCAGCGCTTAAAAAAGACCTCAACGATCTTATGACTGACTCCCAAGACTGGTGGCCAGCAGACTATGGGCACTATGGCCCCTTTTTCATTCGCATGACCTGGCACGCCGCGGGGACCTATAGAACGGGCGACGGACGTGGCGGCGGCGGCACTGGTGCTCAGCGTTTTGCCCCTCTTAATAGTTGGCCAGATAACGGCAATCTCGATAAAGCGCGTCGCCTACTTTGGCCAATTAAGCAAAAGTATGGCAATCAAATAAGTTGGGCAGATTTGCTAATTCTCGCTGGCAATGTGGCGATCGAGTCGATGGGTGGAAAGACCTTTGGTTTTGGTGGCGGACGTCCTGACATTTGGGCGCCAGAGGAAGATATCTACTGGGGTGTTGAAGAAGAATGGTTAGACAACAAGCGTTATTCTGGTGAACGTGATCTCGAAAACCCACTGGCGGCCGTGCAGATGGGTCTCATCTACGTCAACCCGGAAGGACCCGACGGCAATCCCGATCCTCTAAAAAGTGCCTTTGACGTGCGAGATACTTTTGGACGCATGGCCATGAATGACGAAGAAACGGTGGCCCTCGTGGCCGGTGGTCATACCTTTGGTAAGGCTCACGGTGCTGGAGACGCCGCCTTGGTCGGCGTAGAACCCGAGGGTGGCCCCATAGAGGACATGGGCTTTGGCTGGAAGAGCTCCTACGCATCTGGTCATGGCAGCGACACCATCACCAGTGGTTTTGAAGGTGCTTGGACTGCCAATCCCACCCAGTGGGACAATGGTTACTTCGACTTACTCTTCGGTTATGAGTGGGAGTTGGTTAAATCCCCTGCCGGTGCTCACCAGTGGCATCCGATTAACCCTGCAGAAAAGGACATGGCGCCCGATGCAGAGGATTCATCTAAGAAAGTCACTACGTTTATGACCACCGCTGACATGGCCATGCGTGAAGATCCAGCCTATCGCAAAATCTCCAAGCGTTTCCATGAGAATCCTGATCAGTTCGCCGATGCCTTTGCTCGCGCCTGGTTTAAGTTGCTGCACAGAGATATGGGGCCCATTGATCGCTATCTTGGACCCGAAGTGCCTGCCGAAGAGCTGATATGGCAAGATCGCGTGACCAAAGGCAATGCGGACTACGACGTCGCCGCGGTGAAGGCCAAGATTGCTGCCAGCGGATTGAGCACTCAAGAAATGGTAGAAACCGCTTGGGCCAGTGCCTCTACATATCGTGGGTCAGATATGCGTGGTGGTGCCAATGGCGCACGTATTCGACTTGCACCGCAAAAAGATTGGCAAGCAAATAAACCCGATCAATTAGCCAAAGTACTGTCAGTGCTGGAACCAATCGCGTCTGAAACAGGCGCCTCTGTGGCCGATGTGATTGTGCTTGCCGGTAATGTTGCTATCGAACAAGCATCAGGTGCTGAGGTACCTTTTACGCCGGGTCGCGGTGATGCATCCCAGGAGCAAACCGATGTTGAATCATTTGAGGTTCTTGAACCTGTAGCCGATGGCTTCCGCAACTACTTGCAGAAGATGTTCAGCGTTAGCGCCGAAGAAATGCTCTTAGACAAAGCTCAGTTGCTCGGTTTAGCTGCCGCGGAAATGACTGTTTTGGTGGGTGGTCTACGATCTCTGGGCGTCAGCTCAGACAATCGCGGCGTTTTCACTGATAACACTGACGTATTGGACAATGACTTCTTTGTGAATCTGTTAGATATGGGTGTTGCATGGGAAGCCACTGGCGGAAATAGCTATCAGGGTACAGATCGCGCAACTGGTGAGAAAGTTAGAACTGCATCACGGGTGGATCTAGCGTTTGGTTCTAACTCTCAGTTGCGAGCTATTTGTGAAGTTTATGCCTCAGCTGATGCCAGTGAAAAATTCCAACGCGACTTTATTGCCGCATGGAACAAGGTGATGAACGCGGATCGTTTTGATGTAGCGTAAAAGCACATCACCGGCATAACCATAAAGGGGTCTGAATTTATCAGGCCCCTTTTTTTGGTTTTTTTAGAGGAGAAATATGGTCAAAAGTGTCGCAGAAAGAGCCCTGTAAACGTGCAGTCAGTTACAAATTCAATCAGCCCTGACGGACTGTTAGAACCTACTTACGCTCTATTAACTGCTTTAATTCTGCTATTTGATTCTGCAGGTCACGTAAAGTGGGATCGCCTGAGGCCTCAGCCTGTGCATGTCGCTCACGCTGATGCTCTTCCTCAATGACATTGACTACGATGCCTATGATCATGTTAAGAAAAGCGAAGGCGGTAAAGAAGATAAAGCTGACATAAAAAGCCCAACTCATTTTATATACCGCCATTGTTTCGTACATCACATCCGTCCAGTCCTCGAATGTCATTACCCGAAAAAGCGTCAACAAACTAACGGCAATATCACCCCAGAGGTCCGGATTAATGGCAGCAAAAAAAGTGGAGCCCACAGCGGCGTATATGTAGAAAATAATTTAATGACCCACAAAAACTCCAATAATTTAGGGAGTGAGTGAGTTAAAACACAGTAATACTGTAGCAATGCGTGGAATTTGATAAACCACTTACAGTTACAAAATCGGGAGTTTTTGTAAACAACTCAAGAATTGCTCGTAAATTCGATGGATTTATAGGGGTTTTAGCTATTTTGTAAAGGTTCGTATTTGTGTAGAAGCTAAAAGTAATTTTCCCGTAAATTCACCTGCAATTAGTAGCCTATTATTGTAACTAGTTTATAGCCTATTCTAGTGACAGAGCTGAAATCGCTTTTTCGCATATTGCAAGATGGGTTCCATTCCAAGGCGCTGGAAGAGCGGCGGTCCAAAACTCTTTAAACTCCCTTTCCTCTTCTTGGCCAGACGGAATATATAGATCACGGTTATGTATCGCATCACAGGCAAGAGCACAAAAAACTCTTTGATGAGCATCGGGAAACCCAATTTCATCGCGCGATGGAAGGTTATCTACTCCCATGAATTTTGCAAGGCTCTTTGCATCTAAACTTTTTCGTCTAATGGTTTGCGCTAGCTCAGGCTCTAAAACGAAAATTGCGATCGCACAAAGTGCAATCACAGAGTAAGTATAATTTTGCGTGCCTCCTAAAGCCCCACCACTCTGTAATGTTACATATATGTCGATATGGCGAACCAACGTTTCTATTTCGCGGAGTGATACATTATTAACTCTAATGATCTGCTCTATAAGTTTAATATAGCCACTCTGGTTGAGGTTCTCTCCAAGCAAACGACTATTATTTTGAATTAGGGCTTGAAAGTGTTTCAAGGACGCATTTAATGATTCATTACTGGGTCCTGGAACAATGTCTGGGAGATTAAAACTATATTTTATAAACTTGTCCAGATAGCGCTGAGCATCATGCTGACCATAGCAGTGGTCAATAGATGCTCTCAGCTGCTTAGTGTTAGTAAATAGAATAAATTTGACGTTGGGTACACCAAACACATGCTTTATTGTCTCCAGCATTTTAACTGCATAGTCGGGCCTGCAACGGTCAAGTTCATCTACAAATATGATCATCGGTTTTTCCTTAGCCAAGCCACATAAATGGTTTCGCAGGCTAAGTAAATTTTCTTCAGCATCTTCTTGGTCTTTCAGTAAGCTCTCCGCTGTGGCATCAATCGCAGCATTTGTGCCCGATTTCAGTGCATCATTAAGGCTGTCCGCTACTTCCCCCGGGTCTTGTCTTAGTACGTGAGAGACAAGCGCTTTTCCAACGATCTTTACCCCTTCCCTGATAACAGGTAAGGCCTTAGATCTAAGTTCCGTTTTCTGATCATCAGGTACCTCCGCAACCACGGCAGCTAAAACAGTGAGCAAGGGCTCATCAACATGATCCGCTTTGAATGCATCGATGTAGATGATATGTTTGTCATCACTATTGATTAAATTCTTCAGCTTGTGGCAAAACTCAGTCTTCCCTGATCCCCATCCACCATCAAGTACCATAGGAGATACATCTATGTCGGATTCCAAAAGGGTGATAATTTTCTCTGCAATTGGCTTGCGATTAAAATCATCTCTATCGTCAAAGGTAAGTGTTGATATGTCCGTACTATCCATAAACTATTCCATTAGTTAATTATTAGATTCCTTACGAAAGCAAAGTTTACGGGTATTTTGCCCGTTGGAGCTAATTTTTAGGATCCTCATTACTCTCAAGAGCGCGAAAATACTCACGGATTAGTATGCCGCAGAATTCTCCATGCTCGATCCTTTGAGCTGTCCCATAACCACCTTCTTCATAGCACTGCATTTGCTCCGCTAAATGGTCCTGAGGTGCAGCCCCCGGCTTCATTTCCCATTTGCAGCCTAGTTTATTCCCCAATTGAATTCGTTTTTCAACAATACAGGATGCAAATAGGCGGACATGACTGGAAGGAAGATGTTTGAATTCTGGAAATTCGCGAATTTCCAGAATTGCCTCTCCCATAATTTGGTTTCGGCCATAATCCCAATCGGACTGCTGTGCCGTAGCAACTGTTGTTAGAAGAGATAATAATAGCATTAGCTGTATTTTCATTCGTTCGTCCTTTAATTGCTAACATGTGTATATTGCGTCTTTACTCTGGCTGCCCGGTTTAACAGATTATTCATCTTTCATAATGTGTCTGCTAGTTTTCATAGTGTGGCTGCTTGCTCCAGCCAACTGAAGCTAAAGCCTTAGTTATTTCCTCAAATTCTCCATCCATGGATAAAACTTTCATCTTACACATAATCTTGCAGAACCCTTGGTCATCAAAGATCACGCGTTCCACTATTGCCCCTTCTATGCCTTCCGGTTGAAACTCCATACCAATGGCTGGAGTCACTATAAATTTGCAACTCTTTGCGTACATATCGAAGTGCAGAGGGCGCTCTTCTCCCATCTAGTCCTTTTCTGTTTGATAAGTTTCCACCCAAAGTTCAACAGCAAACGAAACAGACTTATTTAGTACTGCTCTGAGTAAGAAGTAGTAACCTAATATGAGGCCTGCAATAAGCCCATTATCCAAATCCATGTTATTTCTCTCCCGACAATGACTAACAAAAAGGTAATGCTGAAATTATTCATTCTCATATAGTGTCACTAAAACCTACGTATTTAAGTTTTTTGCAATAGAGCTAAAATGACGGAAAACTGGTTCGTCTGGTATACCAACTTCTGTAGTTACTTCTATTTCAGAGAGTGTTTTTACATTTTCTAAAATTTGGTCTAAATCTTTTTCCTGATATATATATTTAAAACTAAATGAACCAGGGAAGTCATTTTGGGCTCTTGAGCGTATTCTTTTCAAATCACCATAAGATTTTCCTCTAGAATACTCATTCACTTTTTGATCGATAAGCCTGTCTTTCACATTTTTATGAGCTTGACCAAAACTTACAGACGCTTTGTGCTATAAGGCGACGTTGAGATTGAATGTTTTCAACGATCACTTTGTACGTATTGCAGCCCGTCAGTTATCGGCACTTTGGTCAGGGTGTTTGGACAAATACTGGGCAGCGAGTTTGCTCATCTCTTTATAGTCATGCCCAACATTTGGGTTTATAACCAATCTCCAATTAAAAATTGATTCGGAATTTTTGGCTGTTTGCTTCCCAATTTCATAGAAGGTTTTTCCCCTGTCAAGTCGGTGCGTTCCGTATTTATCTAGTTGGTCGTTTCTTACCAAATGCCCTCTAGTTTCAAATTCATTGTCGTCTTCGCCTAAAAAAACGATAAGGTGCTTTGAGAAACTCTTTTTGATTGTATTCAGGCTGAACGGAGCTTCAATTAAACCGTACGGAAAAGATTCTGTTATATCGGTTGTAGTGTACCAACCAGCATTCGACGCGAATATGTTATTTGCTTGTATTAGATAACCAGAGAGCACACAACGATGAAGGATTTGCCCTCCAGCGGAGTGACCAAATGCCTCATATTTCTGCGTTGACAGCTTCAGCTCTTTCTTAACGAAAGCGAAAAGACTATCGAAATCATTGCATAGCCAAGTAGACGAATCGCGATTGGTTTTAAAATCAGCAATTGCAGTTTTTGACGCGTTAATTTTTACATCATGAATCATATTTACGAGGTTGTAGTTCCAGAAACGAGGGTAGTCTTCATCCGAATAACTGGGAGAAATAATAATCCAGCTATTTTTTTTTGAGGCTTCAATCCAAGCATCTCTGTAGTTCCATCCATTTCTTCCCGCTCCGGGTAAGACAAATATAATTTTTGAATCACTTTTTAATTTGGCTGGCAGATAGTAGTAGACTTCAATTGGCCTTCGGGCTGTTTCTTCAAACAAGAATTTTCCACTACCGATTTCAATGTTGTTTGCGCTGACCGAGAAAGATGAACACCAAACCGTAAGGTAAAAACAGAGTTTAATCATGCGAGGCGACCCCTCTCGAAAACGCAGTGGGTGAAAGAGAAAAGTGGCGTACGAAAGCTCGACGAAAACTATCGTAACTATTGAAACCTACTTTACGGCTTACCTGTTCAACGCTGATGTTTTCTCTGCCCAGTAAATCCCTTGCGTAGTTTAGTTTTAACTTTTTAAAAAAATGACTTGGTGTGCAATCTAAGTGCAACTTAAAAAGCCTCGATACCTGTCTTTCACTCAGTCCAATGTAATTAGCCATTTCATTAACGGAAATTGTTTTATCAATTTGTTGGTTCAGCCGATCAATCAAAGGTGATAGCCGCAAGCTCTCAGCAGACTGAACTTGCAAAATGTCGGAAAATTGATTCTGCGAGCCTGAGCGCTGAACGTAAACAACTAGCTCCTTTGCTACTTTGACCGCGATTGCATTACCGTGATCTTCTCTGATAATTGCTAGTGCCAAATCAACACCGGATAATACGCCTGCCGATGTCCATTTGTTTCCACTTTTGACATAAAGTGGCTCACTAAAAACACTAATATCGGGGTTTTTTAGGGACAGTTCTGTACAATACCTCCAATGAGATGTCATCGCTAAATCTTTGTTAGGAAAAAGCTTTGCCAATACGAACGCGCCAGTACATATACTCATGACTCGCTTTGCGCTTTTTGCCAGAGATTGAAGTTGCTTCAATTGGCGCACAGACAGGCGAAGCGTTCGCATACCAGCGCCACCGCATATAATCAAATCATCAAATGTAAATTCGTTGTCTAAACTCACATCTGGATAAATCAATTGGCCGTGAGACGTGCTCACTTTCGATTTAGTTAGTCCAAGTATTTTCGAATCATATGCATTAGCGACGAAGCTATTTGTTTCCATGAATGCATCTAATGGTCCGAACAAGTCTAATGCTTGAAACCCGTCCGCAACAAAAAAAAGTAATCTTCTAGTCATAACTATCTCCTTTTGCTGAATTGTATCTCATGTAGGAAAGTCAGTTATTACATAAATACGACACAAAAAGACATTTTTTGAAAGCTTGGGAATGATTTGATGGAAGAAAAATCTTGGGTTCACTCAACCGCAAGAAAAGACTAATTAAAATTCTCGATGGAAAAAATCGACAGTCCGTTCCTTGTCTGAAGCAGATCGTCAATAAACAAGAGCCGAATGTCTGCAATTCGCTCTTTGCCGTCTGTAGAGATAGGTCTAAACCTATGGACTCAAAGTGTCTGATCAGATGTAAGCTACTACAAAAAAACATGTTAACACCAAGCGACTTTGTCGTATGTTAATTACCAAGCGATTCTGTCGTAATCGATGATTATGTCAAAGTCACTCGGTAATGAGACTGACACAAATCCATTGGTCATCCAGATACTACAACTTTGAAGCTTACTCACAATAACCCATCTAAGATATTCGTCGGAATATTTGGATAAACACTCGTTTGCTCGTATTCATAACCTAACATTTTGCTTCTTCTTTCGACGATCTTAAGTATCATTTCCGCATATTTAGGATTGGCGGACAATTTAGTAATTTCTGACTTAGTGCATGCTCCTTTAAGTTCACTTTCTTCTTCCGTTACTTTATTTTGGGGCTTTTGGCTTTCTTGCCATTGAGTCCAAAGTTGTTGCTCAAGGTAATCTAATTTAGCGAGTTCTCTCGCTTTAAGTTCATTCAAATCTAGCCTCGCATGTTCTAACCAATTCTGCCTAACTTTTGCCAGATCATACTTAACCATGTCTATACTCAATCCTAGCTTATCTGCAATATCAGACATGGTGAAACCTTGTAAATATAGCTCTGTTGCCTGAGCGCTATTTAGTGCTATTTCTGTTTTATTGCGTTTTGGTGCTGCCAAAGTGGACTCCTAGGGGGACTTCTATTTATCCCAATTGTTGTGCGATTTGCTGTACCACTATCTTTAAAGCTAAGTGAAATAGTGTGTTTGTGTGGTACAGGTCTAAAATAGATATAAAATTTTACTGTACCGACCTAAACCAATAATTTATATATGTTTTTTTTGAGTGGGTTAGGTGGTATAGCTAATCTAAGTTAGTTGAAGATATCCTGTGCGCTTAAATTCAATATTCCAGCGAAATTTTCTCTCATGACTTTGATATCGGGCAATTCATAATACTTTCCAGTTGCTCTATCTGACCTGCCCAAGCTGGGTCCGGCAATCATGGTCATTAGTTTTCCTAATTGACTTCTAGCAGCGCTAAGTTTTACTCGTATATCTCTGTTTTCACACCAAGAATGATAGTCATTTATAACTTTTGATGCCTCGACACGAGCGGTTTTTGCAAAACCTTTGGAGTCAATAAGTTGTTCATAGATATACTGTTGAGCATCATTCAAAGACTGTAGTTTTTGATCGATGAGTGCTGATGTTGACGGTGGCTGAAATGGATTAAAGCCAGTCAAATCTATATGAGATAAATAATGGAGCAGTTTTGGCGCGCCGCCATCGTCAATCCATTTATAGAGAGCTCTAAAATAATCAGTATCCTGAGCCTTAACTGCGTTGGGTTCCAAAACTAAATAACGGCGCTCTCGTGTACCCGCCGATATAACATGTTCTCGATTACTAGCGAAAATAACTCGAGCATAGTTGGGTATTGATACTGCTTCTAAACCTTTTTTCTCCATTTGAACGGTCGACTCGCTAATAAAGGCTTTTAGTTTATCGGCAGTCGCCGTTGAAGTGAGGTCTACCTCATCGGCAAAAATCAATAATTTGTTTGTTACAGCGCTATTGAATTGTCCCGTTATATGTCTATCACCATTTATGTGAATTCCTTGTGCTCCAAATAGCTGAAGAAGAGGTTTCATCATTGTGCCTTTTCCTGCTCCCTCAACTGATTTCATTACAATAGCGACATTCGGTTTTTCTTGAGGCTTTTGTACGATATGAGCGAAGTATTGAACTATATACTCATACGCTCGCTGATCCTTGTCACAAATGATGTCTCGAAGGTGAGTTAAATAGTGAGTGCAATCCCCTTCAACAGGGATGATGTTTGGCTTTATATATGTATTGAAAAATCCGTGGGGACATATTTCTTCGTCTGGAAAAGAACCAACGCCATTTAGTTTCTTATTTTTACCTGCCCACCGTGTCCAAGCTCTGCCAGCGTTCATACCTGCGATAGTAGGTAAATCACTGGTGTAATGCGCGAACTCAATCATCGACATGAAAATATGAGTTTGACCCAATACCTCATTTGCTGTTAGGAAGGCTACTTTGTTTTTGCCTCCATATAATACGTGTGAGTTATGCTTATTCATTTCCTGTAACCGTTCTAATTCTTCGTCGGTTAGTTCCTTGCCATTGGCTAAACAGTTATAGTTTTGCATCGTGAATGGCCTCTATTTTATCCAATAATTCAAGCTGCTCGAATAAGTCGGTCATTCTGTCGATGTCGCTGATTACAAGCTGACCACGCTCCTTATCATTCAGAGACTCCCTAAAGTGCTTTAATTTTTCTAGTTGATTATTTGGTTTATCAGATAGTGTTTTTGATTGGACTGTGTCTTGCCCCCTAAACATAAAGTAGACTTTACATATAGGATCTGGGTTTATTAGATAAACCAAACAGGCTCGCTCGCCCAGCTTTACAGCTCGTCTAACTTCATAGCCATAGTTGGATTGTCCCGCGTTCGTCATTTAATAGTTAGATCCTCGACTTTGTTGCTTGTCAGGCTTAGATTATTTGCTAATTTGTGCTAACTCAACTCAACCCATGAACACCAGAGGGTTGCATAAAGCGAACAATGAGGTTGATGTAACGATGCACCAGAGTGTGACTCAATGTGTCACTCTGGCTTACATCACCACTGTATATACAAAAAAAACCCCTGCAACTACAGGGGTTTAATTATTTGTATGGCGGTAAGAGAGGGATTCGAACCCTCGAAACGCTACAAACTTTTACACACTTTCCAGGCGTGCTCTTTGCATCGAGCCATGCTACTGCATGTCCTCTGAGAACTCCGATCTGCGGGGCATACCTGAACATCTGATAATGAGTGCTGGCGGATTAAATGATGTCGCCTGTTATCTCGAAAGATTTAAATAGTAGTTAATGATAATTTCCTTGTCTCAGAAATAACAAAGGCTCCGTCTAAGGGAGCCTTCGCCAAGAGCTATGAGAGGCATCTTGGAATCAGAACGTCATTACCGGGCACTGCCTCGACCCCTAAAGGTTACGTGATGTCATGTGAAAACATGTCTGCTGCATCATTTTTTAAGTATACAAAAAAAGATAGCTAAACCTAAACTGAAGTCTTATCGATTATCTAAACAGACTACGTTATCTTTAAATTAATAGAAAGCGGATTAACTTATGTACGTCTGCTTAATCTGTTTTTCTCCTAAATTCACCCATTAACTTTGTATGATTTAGCAAAACTCGCTTAAAACATACAACACGAATACTACAATTACTCAAAAAATGGGAAAAAAAGCGATTTTCATTACCGAAATTACTCAAAAAATGGGGAAAAATCGATTTTTCGCCCGAATTAGACTGAAAAAATAAAGTTATCCACAATATTTGATTAATCTTTAACCAAATTAAACCAAAATCATGACAAAATAGCTAAATAACGTGGTAATGTGTAACATTAACGTGGTAACGCTCACACCTAACGTGATGATGTGTAAACCTATCGTGGTAATTCATGGGAAATACCTTTTTAAGCTATTGAAATATATAGATTTCTCCTATATTTCTTATTATCTTAAGCCTTAATATATTTTTACATTTTCTCCCTTTTGATGGATTAGAGCGGGCAAAATGTGAAATTAAGCCCTTATCGAGCCTATTTTCAGCCTAATCTTATATTCCGTTACCGATTTTACTCATAAAATTCCAAGATAAAATCGTCATCAGTGGTATTAGCGATTTTCAAACCAAAGTGAGCTGGCCTTGCGCCTAGTTGCTATATCTTTACTGACAATTGAAAATCAAACAATGCCATGCTGAATTTAGTCCCGGACCTTTCTCCAAAATTCATAGTCTGAAAAGCAACGTTTATATCTGCCTCCCGTCAGTACCCATTTTTTTATATTGCGGATTAACTGATGACATCTTGTGGCTCATTATTTAGGAAATATGAGTGACAAACTACTTTGATATGAATTCATGAAAGACTAGACATGTCTGCAACTGTGTTCAACCCAAAGGTGCTATGAAAAATCTGCCACTGTTTGGATTTGCAGAACAGGCCGTCTGAATATAACGGTGCCCCCGCAAAATATCCGATATCTCATTAAGCCTGTGGTACTAAAGATGGGGAAAGGTCAATCAATACGAGCGCATCGTTGTGTAAACAAGGATTTCCAAGCCTTTATGTGCCACTAGGTTCAACAACTTAAGCGATGTGCCTTTTGGCGACTTTTCACCTTGCTCCCAAGACTTAACCGTTGAAGGACTGGTATTTAAATACGCTGCAAACAAACTTTGGCTCACATGAGCATTTTCTCTAATCGCTTTAATCTGAGCCGCGTCATAATGCTCAATTTCTGGCAAGCAGAGTGCGTCGAATTCACGCAGGGTTTGCACGTTCATTACTCCGGCATCCGTTAAGCCTTTTGCCGTTTCATGCATAACATCTAAAATACTTTTACTCATCATTATTTACCTCAATAAGTTCATCTGTAACACCATCTCTATTTAATCTTAAAAAATAACAGCTAGTAATTTTTACCACCTCAAAAAACACTTTATCTATTATAATCCATAACTTAACTTCCCTCTCCGCGTAATCCTTCAAGTACAATGCGGATTTTTTCTTCGGACGAATAACACTTGCGGGTGGCGCGACGAATGTCACGCACAGTTTTTTCAGCACTGGATTTTTTAGTCATCGTCATTTCCTCTGCGAGTAAACGATGAACCAAAACGCTCTCTTAATCAATTGACCAATTTAGTCCAACTAGTGTTGACGGGATACAGTTTGAAATCTATCACTCTTAAACATGCGCTTGAGGTGGTTTGATTAAGGACTCTGCCGGAATACCCAAGCCCTCATGCAGCTTCCAGATCATTTTTAGCGTGAGCGAGCGTTTGTGATTGAGAATTTCATAGACTCGGTTGCTTTTTCCAATCATGGGTTCGAGGTCTTTCACTGTTAATCCTTTACGTTCCATCTCAAACTTAATGGCTTCAACAGGATCAGGCAGTTCCATAGGAAAATGCTTGGCCTCATAAGCTTCGATAAGCGTGACCATGACATCCAGCTTTTCGCCTTCAGGTGTGTCAGGGCTAGCCATCATCAGGCTTTCAATTTCTTTTAATGCCGCTCGGTAATCGGTATCAGTTTTAATCGGTTTGATGTCCATAATTTTTCCTCCGGCAATTAAATAGTTTGGACATCTTTAGTGTACTTTATACTCTTACTAATCCCTAAGATTTTGATATTGCAAGAAAAATGGATGGTAAGACTTTTCAACTTTTTTTACCCCTAAATCCCGTCACATTTTGGCTGTTTTTGACAAGTCTTAGTGTTGTTAACTCTAATTCAATACTGGCATTAATGATAGCTAGTTTACGGAATTGTGACTCCAGCTCTGCAACTCTGTCTTTTAATTCTTTGCTCTTTGCTTGTTCAGTCTTTAGGTCCAGAGATGCCTGAGCACGACTGGATAGTTTGAACTTGAGTAGCATAAATGGTTTGATCATTCATGTGTTCTGAGCTCCTTTTGAAGTCAAGGAGGTATGGTTTCACTCATCTAGCATACTAACTTTAACAATTAATTTTGGAACAGTTAAAGGGGCACCGTGTTTCTGCTAATCGCAAATGGATCCTCAAGCTCTGTTAAGTCACTATCAAAATACATTGATGAACCGTGGAATATAACTTTATCTCTATCTAAATTAGGTTGAGATAATAGCTCCATTAATGAGTAACCACTGCGGCCGGTGACCAAATTTATTGACGAACCAGTCGAGAAGCCTGATTGCGCCCATAAATTTGCAATATTATCTAACTCAAGAATTCTTTTAGCCTTACGTCTGCTTGGTTGGTCATCGCCTGACATCCAATTATGAACAGTTTTTCTCCCAGACCTCAGGACTTTAGCTAAATCTTCATTTGTTAATGAGAAGGTAGATTTGATCAGGTTAAGCTTTTCGCTAAAATCAACTTTAATCTGCGTGCACTCTCTATTCATTTCTCTCATCTTTTATCTATGTTGACAGGGATCAATATAGGCTCCTCGAGCTTCGTCTTCATACCAGCAGAAAGTAAAGATATTGTTCCCACACTTTGGTTGAAAATGTTAATTATTATTAAACAAGCTCTCTTTTAGTACCATTGTCAGCCTCAAGCTCAGGAATAGACCTTGAAAGATCTCTAGCATTTTCAGGGGATCTTAGTAAGTATGTAGTTTCCCTCATGGCGTTATAATCTTCCAACGACATGATCACAACAGGATCGTCACTTTTACGTGTAATTATTATTGGTGCGCGATCGTTGCAAACATTTTTCATTGTACTTGCTAAATTTGCTCTCGCGGCAGTGTAACTTATAGCATCCATATGTATTCCCAAAGTGTTCAAGTACGTTAATTAGTACAGATAGGCTAAAGCCTCGGTAACTTTCACTGTTTGTTCGATATTTTCCTTTTTTATTTGGATGTATCGCCATAATGAGAGCTCCTCTTTAGCTCCTTCAGTGGAAGAGGCTGCAGACCAGCTACCATCCTTTTAAAAGACGGCATCTTTGATGATTCAATTAGATCAATCGACACTGAGCCATTTGGATTAATCCAATAACCCCTAAGGATGCCCAATTTTGTAGGTTCCTTATGGGAGCCGAACCACAATCTATTAAATGCATTGTTTTTCATCTTAGCTGAGCCCTTGATCATATGATATTAATCAAATACCGCAATATTTGGTCAATAAGTGTATAACTAATAAAGATCACTAACACTTATGAGCCAATACCACAG